>Ga0187878_1002291_pt1 | contig 17281 bp, 20 predicted proteins | sample June2016WEW_17_1_FD_132979 | JGI IMG/M metagenome (GOLD analysis project Ga0187878, IMG submission 132979) | Peatland microbial communities from SPRUCE experiment site at the Marcell Experimental Forest, Minnesota, USA - June2016WEW_17_150 | ecosystem: Environmental > Terrestrial > Soil >...
GTGGTCGCTGCTTGTTGGGTTCACGATGTGGGATTGGTCTTCTCAGTGGGTGGTTCGGGTTAACGATGGTTTGTTACCTTCTATTTTGCTTAACGGTGATTTTGTCAACGATTATATGGTTGAAGCGTCGAGGTTTTTCTTGAGCCGTGTATGCCGCCCCTTGATAAGAGCAGAGTGCTTGGGATGCTGTTCAGGGGGTACTCCGCTCGGGAGGTGGCGAAGAAGTTTGGCGTAAGCAACGTCACGGTCTCGAAGACGTTGAGGGATTTCGTCTCGGAGGCTGAGGGGGCTAACAGTGTTTTGGCTGCTGCTGAAAAGCATGGGATAGAGGAGCAGGTGAGGCAACTCATCGCGATCGGTGGGGTGGTGGAGGAGACTAAGGTCGACGCATCTAGGGCGGGTCTGGGGCTTAGAATCGTCAAGGCCGTTGAGGGGTTCGGCGTGGATCCTGATGGGGTCCCAGGCTTCATCGAGGCTGTGAACAAGGAGGCCTCTGATCAGCACCTCTCGGCGGAGACGTTCGTGAAGGTGGTGAAGGGAATTCACGGCATGAAGGTCGATGGGATGAGCGACTACGTCGCCTTCGAGAAGTCTGTCGAGGCTAAGCATGGTGAGTTCGAGAGGCTCGATGATCAGGTCTACGAGTACGAGGGGAAGGCCGAAGCGGCTAAGGCGCAGATGGATGAGGCGGTTAATAAGAAGAACACCACCTTGGAGGAACTCGATGATTATGTCGCCCTCAGGGACCGCCTGACGCCACATGGCCTCGACCTCCGCGATGTGGATAAGGCGGAGAAATGCCTCCTTAACATCAAGGAGCAGGGTAGTGATCCCGTCGCCGTGGTCGCAGTTTATTCGCGGGACGCTGAACTCTCGAAAAAGGTTAAGGATATGGAGCTGAGAGTCGGGTATCTGTCGAAGTCGGAGTTAATCGCGGGGAATAAGCTGAACGAGACGAACAAAGAACTGGAGTCGAAGACGGAGCTAGCTGAAAGGGTTAGGGAGGCGGAGGCCCTAGGTCTCAGGCCTTCCCAACTTGGCTTATTTGTTGAGAAGGCCCGTGAGGTGGGGGCTAGACATGGCCTGGGGATGAAGGAGTCGATTAGTCGTCTCGAAGCGGATCTAAGGGAGAACTGGGAGCCGAAGCTGGGCTTCGAGAATAATAAAACGAAGCTGGTTGCTGAGCTGGATCAGTGGGATGAGAGGGTCGAGCTCGCCGAGGAGAGGGAGAGGGTTATTCTTGAGAAGGTCAGGGCTCGTGAGGGGTCGTTCAAGGAACTCGAGGAGCTTAGAAAGCATGTGAGTGCGAGTGAGCTCGTCGAGTTCAGGCGCGTCATCGTTGACAGTGGACAGAATGTGCCATCGTTCCGAGGTGAGGTTGAGAGGCTAGGGAGCGTAACTGCTGCGGTTGATGCCGCGAGGCTGAGGAAGGAGGCAGATGTCGCTAAGCTTGAGACCAGGGTAAAGACTCTGGGTGCTCAGGTCGAGCAGCTGAATAATACGAAGACCCAGCTGGAGGCGAAGATCCTCACACTCAATTCGAACGCCATCGAGGCCATCACCAAAGCCTCAAACACCATGGAGGATATGGCCAAGGGTTTGAAGGAGGACTTCGAGAACCCTGAAACGGGTTTCAGAGCGACGATGCAGACCATAAAGACTTATGCTACGGCGGAGATGAACCAATCAATAGCTGTTCAGCGTGAGAGCTTCGAGCAGAGTATAAGCAAGTTCAAGAAATTCATTGAACGTTCCACCGCTGAAGTAAAGCAGCTGAGAAATAGCAGCTGGAACACAGGAGAACTCATCGGCTACAACGTCCACCTTTTAACCCTCGCGAAGATCGTAGCCGGCGAACCCGTGGAGAGGATGCAGACGTTAGTAACCATGCAGATGACGGTCAATGCCTTCGCGGATTACCTCGCCAAACTAGACTTGGCTAAATACTGTCCAAGCTGTATGAAGTTTATTGATGAGCTTAGAGGCCAGATGGCTTGACTGAGTATAATCATAGACTTCGAGAGATGATACAGGTCAAGGAGTCACTGAATTCTATCGCGTCGAAGACCAAAGATGTATTTGATGCCAAGATGAGGGCGACGGTGAAGGGTCTACTCGACGACCACTACGCCCTGGAGGGTCTTACGGTCGAGGATGCTGAAGGGATGAGGGCTCATATGCGGGTCGTTGAGGTCAGTGGCCAAATCGCAGATAAGTTACTTGGCGTGGATGGGAGCAATTTCAGGCAAACACACAGGAGCAAGATGGATTGGGATTATGATAGGCCAAGAAGGGTCTTAGAATATGTCAAGAAGATAGCAGACATCATCCCCGCTGAATACCTCACTAAGCTAATAAGTGATTCTCAAAGACTCACTGCAGAGGAGCTCATAAGTCGCTATGAAGCTGTGAAAGGCGAGGCGAAGCAGAGCGACTACAGCGGCCAGCCAAGTGGAATCGACCCAAAAGCATTCAGAATCATAGCAAGAATACGTAGGAAACAAGGTAATAATTAGGTAGATGCACGAGCAGGCGAGGAGGACCCGGTCAATCAGGATCCAGACCTATGTCGAGAAACTCGCCGACATATTCCCCGCCGAGTACCTTACCCACCTGCTGATCACCAGCCAGACCCACAACACCGAGGAACTCATAAGGATCTATGAGGCCGATAAGGCGCGCGCGATCAGGCTCATGATTGAGGCTTTGTCCTCCTCGGATACCTCTTTTGAGTTCCTTAACCGCTCCAACGCTGAAGCTATATCTGGTCGGTCTTGTAGATGTCATCCTTTCTCGTGTCTCCTACACCCATAAGAAAAATACTTGAGGGAATTGAACTCGGAGTTTGGTGCTCCCGCCGGGATTTGAACCCGGGATCTCGGACTCGAGAGGCCCATATCCTTGACCGGACTAGACGACAGGAGCGCGCCAAATAGTCTAACTGGACCCCAATAAAAACGTTAACCCATTAAAAATTAAAGATCTAGGTGCTGTTCACATGCGTGCTTTCTGCTCCTTCCCCTCTCTCTAACACTATTATATAAAAAAAGCAAGCGAATTATGAAAAAATAAAGTCTGCCAAGCTATTATCGCGCGCGCATATGGACACCAAAATCACATACTTAATTGGTGTGATAGTAGGCGCTGGAATTGGGTTTCTTGTAATGAACTATCAGGTGACCGATTTAAGGGGGAAGCTATCTGATTCCCAAATGCAATATGTAACCCTACTATAACTACTGGGCCCTAAAAGGACAAACTATTACTAACTTTACTCTCTACAACATCAATACAACCAATGGTAGCTACAGTACAACGTTCACTGGCTCACTTAACGACATAATTGCCTTCTTTGCTAGCTGATCAATTATAAATAGCATATACTATCATAAAAGTGGAATTGGGATATTTAAAAAATATATAGGATTAAAAGAAAAATATGAGACGATCTTAATAAAAGGGGATAATAATTAAGCACTAGAAAATAGACTACTCAATTATCATAATGGCTTAATCTTCATTAACTGAAGAAATTATTTGCTCGCAAAGATAACGATAATGTTTAGGATCAATGTCCTTCTGAACATAACCATTAGCTCCCGCGGCCCTGGCTAATTCCTCCACTTCCTCGCTACCTCGCCCCGTGTAGATGATGATCGGTACATCACTGAGCTCACGGACCCGACGGGTTAGTACTATTCCATCCATCTCCTCCATCTGGTAGTCGGAGACGACACAGTCATAATTGTCCACTTTCAGGGCGCGAACTGCCTCCGAGGGGACGGAGACGGACTCAACCTTTATGTTCGGGTCACACTCTTCGAGGAAGAGCTTTGTGAATATGAGTTGATTCAAGTCATCATCGACGTGAAGCACTCGGAGTTGGGTATGTCTTCGGTGGGATTGGATTCTTTGCTTCATCTTTGCCGCCCCCTTGAAATTAGTTCCAGTAGTTGCAGCATGTGGTTTGTCGCTGATCATTTCATCGACTCCGACGTATTCGATGATGTTCGATGAGGTAAACGGACCTTGAAGGTGGTGCCCTTCCCCACCTCAGACTCAACCTCTATCGTCCCACCGTGAACCTCAGCAGCCTTCTGACTGTATGCGAGACCGAGGCCGAGACCCTTTGACTTGGTCGTATAGAAAGGTCTGAAGAGGTTAGGTAAGCGCTCCCGTGGTATCCCAACCCCAGTATCTGTTACGAGTATGGTGAAATAATTCCCATCATCCTTCGTTTCAACGGTGAGTCGCCCGCCATTCGGCATCGCCTCGAGCGCGTTCCTCACCAGATTCTCCAGGATCCTCCTCACCTTCAGTGGATCAATCTCCACAATTTTGAGGGTGGGTTCGAGACGCATATCGACCGCCACGTTCTCATCCATAGGCGTCTGTTTGATTATATCGGTTATCATTCCGGGGAGATCCGTGGCTTCTAATTTGAGCGGTGTCTCTCTTGTTTGATGCCTGAGCTCCTCAAGCATGGCTAAGGCTCGGTCAACCGACGAATCGATGGAGTTTAGCATATCATCGGACCTTTCAGGCTGACGACGCATAAGGTAGGAAGCATTCTTTATTGATTGTAAGGGACTTCTAAGATCATGGCCAACCATACTCGCCATTCTCCCCGCAGCTGCGAACTGCTGTGCTTCGAGAAGCTCCTGAGTTCTATTCTCTACCTGCTGCTCTAGGTCAACCGTGTGTCTCTTTATCTGTTCCTGTGTCTCTTTTAGAGAAGTAACATCCTTCTCAATGGCGAGTGACGCTGGCTTCCCCTCGAAATATATTCGTGATGCATCCACCTCAATGTCAATAGTTGAACCATCCCGTTTCAGAAGTTTAATATCATACCTGGACGGGACCTCTTCGCCCTTGAGCCGTCCCTGCACTCTGTCTCTCACTAACTCTCGAAACTCGGGGGCAACATGTTGGTAGACATCAGTCCCAATGATCTCCGAAGGGTCGGAGTATCCAAGGAGATCAGCTCCCCTCTTATTGACGAATATATATCGTGAGTCGTCGAGCACGAATACAGCGTCGTTAAGCGTTTCTAGTAAGCGCCTATATTGGGTCTCGGAACTAGCAGCGACTCGTAAGTCATCAAGAAGCTTGTGAACACAACCAACGTATCTTGAGAGTAAGGAGAGAGTATCAGTGTCAGCATCTGAGAAGGCTTCTTTTCTGCTGCTACGCAGATCGATTACGGCGACGACGCCCTCACCATTCTTTACTGGAATAGACAGTCCAGACCTCTGAGCGGTCTCCTCTAGTAGAGTTGGCTCTTTTAAAAAATCTCCCACACCCACAGGTTTACCTTCGCGGACTGCCCTAGCCATGGAGTTACTGCTGCTTAACGGCATCCTGAGCCCACGAGCTCTCCAACGACGCTCAACACAGACAAGCTCATCCCCCTCCACAACCATGAAGCTTAGGACTTCAGAGTCAAAGCTCGCCTCGACAGCGTCTAAGGTTCTCCTCGCAAGCTCATCCAAGTTTCTAGACAATAATATTTCGGGTGCCTGACTGTGGAGGGAGCGCAAACGATTCTCCCTTCCCTGGGTCTCGGTAACATCGTTGATGAAGACTACGACTACTGAGGCATCCTTGCCTAGCATCTGGGTCTGAGATACACGTATCCTGCACTTTCTCTGAACTCCATCCGAGCATAATATGGTTAGGCCAGTCTCGCCACCCTTCTGAAGCGTTGTCTGCACGCTGGTTCTGTCTGATATGATTGTGAAAGATGTCAGGCTCTTACCAATGATCTCAGAGTGTTCTCTGGAGACAAGCCGCTCAAACGGGGGGCTAGCATATATTATCTTATCTCCCGACTCGACGACTACAGCGACTTCCTCGGCATTAGCTATAGCTAGCGCGATATCGTCACTACGCCTATTCTCCACTATTTCTTTTATTCTCCTTGTAAGAGCCGGGGCCTGATCTAAGGAACGCTGTATTACTAGGTATGCGTCGACGCCTACGTCAAATGCGCGGGAGGTTATATTCTCTGAGTCTTCCATAGAGTAGATTATTTGGGGAGCCCTCGAAACACCCCTAAGTGTTATGGACAGCTCAATCGAGTCGAGAATCTGTGAATGCCCGATTAGAATACAATCAAAGCGTTCGTTTGTGCAGATAGTGATTGCTTCCACTGAGTTCATGATTTGCTCGAGGTGTAGCTCCGAGTCAAGTTCTTGAAAACGCTGCTTTATGAGCCCCCTCAGATCTCCATCTGGCTCAACATGGAGTACCCTTATCATCCGGGCATCACCGGGGCTCGCCAGCGACAAACTTGTTCAAAATTGAGAGGAGAGAAGAGTGGTTATTGAGGTATGGGTGTCCCCCTCTATGACACACATTAACCGAGCGCATCCAAATTCAAAATAATTCTGCAGCCTAGAGTTTTAACAACTTCGCTCGTTTCATTATTAAAAAAAGGATTTAAATTATTAACTGTATATTAACTTTAAATTATACTGAGAATAAAGTCAATTTATTGACTAATATTCAGACGATCATTAACCGCCTTAGCCAACATTAAACCAAGCGGGATTGTGTATAAGGCCAATGTAGCATTAAAGAAACCAATCAAAGGTAAATAGGCAATGGTAATATCAAGAGGTAGACTAAAACCAATCGGTGGAGGAAAAGGGAGAACAATCCAATTAAGGATAGTCATTACTATAACTCTCATTATCATACCGAGAATAGTTGATGCAATATTAGATATTTTTTCATTATAAATTTTTATAAAAGTTAAATATAACTTTTTAACAATATAAATACCGGATAGCATGCTTAGTACTGCAATAAAATTATAAATTGGTCCAGTAGGCAATGCACCAGGATATATTAATAATAATATTAAGGTGTTAATAATAGATACTGAAACTCCCATTTGAAATCCATAAAGTATTGAAACAGTAACAATAGGTATTTCCCATAATTGATAAATTAGAAAAGGTGCATAAGGTGCAGGAATCTTTATTGGAGAAATATTCAGAAACACAGTGAGAGCTGCAAATACGACTAAGATGGAGATTTTTTTTGAATCCATTAATGGTCTTAAGTAAAAACGGCATTACTGATTTAAAAGTAACTACTAATTCTTTGGTTGACTATCACCAAGTTTTAATGAAGACAATCCAAGGAAACAAATGAATTTAAATCATTGCAATAACGAGCGCAACGATAATTAAGTATCCGTAATTTAACTCGCATGCGCACGCATCTAAGGAATATACTTAGGTTATTTTTCAAAACAGATTAGTGTGTATTTCTGGTGTCACATTTCATGTCGATGAAGCTGAAGCCTTTGACCTAGAAACATGGACCATACCTTGTTACAGAAATTTACCATTATTTAGATTGCTACAAATTCTGATGTAGACTAACCGAGACGGGATTCAGCTATCAAGCCATTAAGTACGTCTATTGCTTTTCCGGCATCCCTCTTTTTTACTAATATATGATCCTTAAGATAAGTCGACAAAGCGTATATGCTCACCCCCGACTCAGCCAGAGCAGTAGCTATCACAGATAGAAAACCGACGATCGAGAGATCCAGAACAATATCAAACGTAATCAGCCTGTAAGGCCCCTCTTCCCTATACCCAAGGAAACTATCACTCATCTTAACCCAGTCGGAGGAACGTAAAACAAGAGAAACCTCATCGGAGGTGATTGTGTAGGAGGTGAATGGCTTCAGGTCGTTCACCAGTTCCCAGGCCTGCTTCCTCTGCCTCGGGTCTATGAAGACTATCAAGTAATCGTCTGGATGCTCCTTAATTAGAGTCTTGGCTAAAATCTTCTTCATGTCACTAGTAATTGGGACCAAGTCACTCGAGCTCCTGTATATTCTTTCCCTTAGCGTTTAACTCGATGATTCTCGCCGTAAGCTTTGGAGCCCTCTTCTTTAGGTTCTTCAGGAAGGCACGCGGCTTAGCAGGAGAAATCATATAGATCTTCGATCCGGACATCAGAAGGACTATGTTTGCCTCCGAGTTCGTGAAGTCGACGAAGCCAAGTCCCGATTTCCTCAGCCTCTCCGCACTCACCTTCGTGTAGTTCAGTGCCTCCTCAGGAACGTCTCCAGGTTCTCTGATATAGACCTCTGCACGCACTATCTCTTTGTAAGGGAGGAATACACTCCTCTTCAATAGTCTACGAATTCTTAGACCACTCTCTTCCAAAGTGTATCTGCTGGTGTAGACGGGTACCATGAAAGGGAGAACCAGACCGAGTGCCAATGTTGCAGCCGATACGAGTATATTGCTAATGAAGTCCTCGGAATTCGTAGGTACCCCCGCGAGGTACAAGGTCACTGTGTTGTAGGCACTGAATACGAACAAGGGGAGGTTAATACCCGGTATGATTATCCCGAGCAACTTCCTCTTTGTCATAAGGGGGAGAGCCTCAACTCGCTCGATCTGCTCTGCCAAAGGCGATCCACTCAGAATACGGGGTCAAGTTTAAAAATAGTGCATAAACTCAACCCTTTTATTGACAACGTCGGCTGTACTCTGAGGCTCCAAAATGGTCGAAATAAGCGATCAGGAAGTGGTGGTTCTACGTCTGGGTCATAGGCCCTCTAGGGATAAGAGAGTATCAACCCACTTACTCCTGGCTGCCAGAACATTTGGGGCCAAGAGGGCATACTACACCGGTACCCAGGATTCCTCCCTTGAAGAGTCGATCAGGAAGATAACTATGGATTGGGGTGGGAGTTTCACGCTCGAATATAACAGGAACTGGAAGACCATCCTCAGTGAATGGGAGGGCAAAATTGTCCACCTCACGATGTACGGTTTACTCTACCAAGGGATTATCAGTGAGATACGCTCAGACCCGTCACCCAAACTAGTCATCGTCGGTGGGGCGAAGGTACCCGGGGAAGTCTATGGCGCTGCTGACTGGAACATCGCTGTGACGGGACAGCCACACTCTGAGGTGAGTGCCCTTGCAATGTTTCTGCACGAGCTGTACGAGGGCAGGGAACTGCTGCTAGATTTCCCCGGAGCCCGTCTAACCGTAATTCCGCAGGCAAAAGGTAAAAAACTCAAAACTACGAATTCCCGTTAATAGGTAATTATTTTATAACAACATAGCGCGCGCGCCGGCTTACAAATATATTTACTAAATCGTTCATATCATATAGCGGAAAGATTTGAGCAATCCGAAAGATATGTAGATATTGAACCTATTAATGCAACTACATGCTCATATGAATATGCAAGTATATTAAGAGATATAGGAAGTGTATTTGGTTCATTTATTGATAAAATGATTCGATTAACATCTAATACTAAAATAATTGGACAATTGGATATAACTAATTATAGAAAATTTCTAATTGATGAAATAAGTAATATAGATGAAGTATGCGCCGAGATGAACGCAAGTTATAGAGAAAAATATCTTTATCCTTTTGCAGATATAAAAAATACTTCTAAATCATTAAAATGGTGGAAAGCTTATACTGATTTAAAACATACAGACGTTGATGCAAGGGATCAAGGGTGCTTATCTAATATATTATATGGACTTGCTGCATTGGAAATTTTAACTGCATTATTTGACGAGTATTTCCATACTAGACGTCATATATATCAAATTGGAGTTTACTCAAATTACTTTGTTAAAAAAGAAGATATATTACGTGATTTCACATTTCCAATTTAAATTAGTTATAATAAATGATCAAACTGCGCAATGCATGTATAAGGTACCTGCGACTATCCCAAAAACCCTCAACATTCTACTCGCGAGCAAGCATCTTTTTGTTTTTTTGTAAGATATCTCTTTATCATTGTTTTAGGCTCTAGCCAACCTACTATTAATGTTACAAAGGCCAAGACTACACTTAAGATGAAATAGTAATCTGCTTGTTGACTTGCTTCAACGTATTCTGAGGATACAACTGTAAAGGGCTTATAGGGTATATCTTGTTCCCATAAGCCTAGTGGCAAAGTAGCTATACCAGAAGTCTTTAGTAAATACTGTGAATTGTAACCCACATTACCATATTTTGAGGTAATATTCGCAAATGCTGTAAAAGAACCTTGACCAACTGGATTAAAGTCTGGAAAAGATATTTCCTCATAATCTCCTACTTTTAGTTGAGTAATATTTTCTGAACCAAGAACGTATTTATAATCTCCAATTACCCATGCATTTATTGTCCCATTCGGAAAGGTCTTATCTCCAACATTTTTAAGAATAACAGAAATCGTGATTGGATGGTTCTGAAGAGGATATCCTAATTCGCCATCGACAACAATTTGAACTTTAAGGATATAATCTGTAGAGTTTCCATAAGTAGCTAAAGAAACATTAAAAAAACTAATGAATAAAAGCATAAACGAGAATACTCCAATGATTTTTGTATTCACAAAAGAACACTTAAACGCGCGCTCAATTTTAGATTTTATGATCAAAAAAAAAATTGTTAACACTTTCGTGGCACGTGCAACGGCCTGTTAAACATTCATATTTTTTTGCTAATTTAGAACGCAAAAGACCAAAATTGACCGTTAAACTACCACCATTGGTGCCATGTTAAACATTCAAGTCATTCTGTGCATGACCATTCAGGGATGTGGAAAGTAATAACCAATTAAAAAGAAGAGAACAGCGGTAGCGATGCATAGTAAAGTGGTAAGTGTAAGCATTTTTCTCCGCTCCCTTCTAAGCCTCTCAAAATCTTGTTTTAGCTTTTCAACAGATCGACTCAGTGCTTGATCATCATTACTAATGCCCATGTAAAAGAAGAGGATGTCATCCACTTTAATGAATTTCGAGCGATGTGTGTAGGGCCATAGCCTTTTCTCCCAAACCCATCTACACATAATAGTTAATTTATTCATATTTTGGTTCTGAGATGCGCGCGCGCAAAAAATATTAGAATATAGAGACTCATTTAATCACTTGAGCCCCTTCTCCATCTGACTGGATACGGAATTCACCACCCACGACGCGATGAAACCGCTAGATGCCTGCTTGGCCAATAGAAGCCTATCATAATAGGTTTGAACTCTCCAGACCTTACCATCCTTGATCTCGGCCACAGCGACGCATGGGACACTCATCTTCCCACCACTAGTTGTACCCTCCATCAGGTACTCATGTGTGACCAGGTTACCTGAGGCGGTAATTCTCAGCTCTGTAAACTTCAAGTTTGTGATCTTGGACTCTTCCGCTCTTCTGAACGACCATTCGAAGTATCGCTTATTCTCGACCTTACCCTTGAAAATCCCATCTGGGGAGGTGGCGATGACGTCGTCAGCAGTGAAGGAGATGGCCCCATCGATATCCTTCCTGTTCAACGCCTCGTGGATGCCCTGCAGCACCTTACACGGGTCTTCTCCCGACATATACCACACCTTCACCTTTCATTGGCGATTAACGCCACTGTATACATAAGAGATAACTGCTCTTAACGCTTTCCAATCGCGCGTATGTTGCCTTTTATAATCACTTTAATGGCCATCAGCTAATAGATACAGTATCCTGATAGAGGAGGTCCACATTACTTTAATATTCTCGTAAATATGTCGAAGCCTTGAATAGATCAGGCATCGAGCTACGTGGCGATGTATTAAGTCAGATTAAAAATGGGATTGACACGCCGTCTAGGATCAGTTACTCGGTGAATTGTAATTGGCAGCAGCTGCGTCTCTTTCTGAGCGAGTTTGTAGATCAGGGGCTTGTAGTGTGTTTGGTTGAGGGAGAAACATCGAGGAAGAAGAAACGTTATGTGATCACGCTGAAAGGAGAGGAAGTTTTGAGCTGCGTAGATAATTTCAGGCGTTTAGTGGGTGTGGAGAACGGAGTTTAGCCTCAGTTTCAGCGCGCGTACCATCGCTTTCTGAGACTGCTTTATCTATCAATCTTCCCAGCTGAATAATATCCCCAGCATCAAAAATATGCCCATAAACACAGTTCCAATCTGAGAGCTTTTCATTTACGAACTCTTCTACAGAATTTTTTAAGTCTTCAGACCAATTCTTGTCACAAAACGTTTTCTTCATACGTTTCTCCATTCTTTCACCTCGCCCTTTTGCCCGTGCGCCCCTCAACTCTAGTCGAAACCTTCCCCATCCAACATATATATGCTTAAAATGAATATATATCAGGTTTTGTATGCTTCTAAGTTATACAAATCCATCATTATAAGTATTTACGACAAAATATTTACATTTTGTCTATAGAGTTTTTGTGTGTGTTTTTTTTGTTTTTAGATCTCAACCTGCGCGCGCTCTGATGCCGAGTTGTCCGCATTTCCTTTGAAACTCATGCTGTAGATCGTGGTTGGGGAGACCATAATCTGGTAAGCGAGCAGTGAATATGCGGATAGTGAACATAGGACTCCAAGCAAAGTGACGACTAGAAGGACCTTCTCTATGTTCATGCTTGTCACTAATACGCTCGCGCACAGAGGTATCTTATTCTTGGAATAAACATTAAAGGTGGAAACTCATAAGTTCACACCCGAGGCTGACATTAGTGTCCTACATACTACCTGAAGTCATCCTATTTGGCTCAGTGTTCTCACTCTACGCCGTTAGCCAGACGCTGAGGCACAACGCCTCAGGCATACCCGACTTCTCAATCACATACTACACGGGACTCGGAGCCCTAGCCGCCACAACGACGACCCAGGTGCTAGGCCTCAACGTCTACCTCTCCATACCCGCAGCGTTTGCCTTGGGGTGCCTCCTGGGCGCGGTCTATTACCACACCGTGATGAGAAGGATGGAAAAGAGGGGAGACAGCGCTGTGCTGAGGACCCTGTCTACCATAGGGCTCTCACTCCTCCTCGGAGCCACGGCAGAAATAGTCTACTACCTGAAGCCGTTCGGGGTCTGGGAGCTCATGGCCTACGACTTCACGGTCGGCGAACTAAATGGTGCCTTAATCGTATCGGCTGCACTGGCTGCATTAGTGACGGCCTCTCTGTCGATCTACCTCAGGAGGACGACGCTTGGATTAACGACCAGGGCCTCTGAGGAGAACCCCGAACTCGCGATGGTTTGCGGCCTGGATCCATGGAAGATAAAATTGGTGTCCTGGACTTTATCGGGCGGCCTGGCAGCGGTCACCGGGGTGTTACTCCCCCTTTTCATGTGCTACGTGCCCAGTTTCGACGTGACCTCGCTCACCACCGTGTTCGCCTCCAGCATACTGGGTGGCTTTAGGTCGATCCCCCGGGTCGTGTTGGCGTGCTTCATAGTGATGGCGATTCAGTTCTACGGGATATACTTCCTTCAGCTACTTTATGGTAATCAGCTGGGTGAGTGGTCCCAACTGATTCCGATTATGGTGATCGTTCTGTCTCTACTCACGTATCCGAGGCTACTGAAAGACAGTCCATTTCAATTCACACAATAGCAGTGCGGTAATCTTATCCAAATCTCCTCTAGTCTTTGCACTTGCAGACCAGGATGAGTGTGTGAATTAAGTACGCGCGCGAGTACCTCTATAATGATGGAAGAAAATTGCCACTTCGGGGTTTGGATTTGGAGGATAAGACTATGCCCCCACACACACAAAATGCGCGTAAAGTTCTAAACACTATATATTACACACTAATTTGACAATATGTCCTATGGATATGGAAAACTTCAGAGTCCCATATGGACCAGAAAACACAGCTACGTAACCCTGCTCTCCCTATTGTTCATCTTCTTAACATTCTTCCCCGTGAGTGTCGCGTTGGCAAATGGACCCCCGGACGTCGCTGGCACCTATACATCATACGGTTTCCCTTTTACGTGGCTCACCGTAAAAATTGGGATATCCACCACCTACCAGATTACCAGCGTATCGGGCCTTCTGCTAAACCTCTGCTTTAACATAGTCATTAGTACTGTCATTGTGTATCCTCAGAAAGTGGCGCAGCTACTAAGCAAGAATTAGATCGAGGGCGCACGCTCATTATCGAGAGAGTATTAATAGAGCCTCTTGGATTCGCTCGAACATCACAAACCTCGAATATAGGGGTATCAGTACAATAAACTCCACGAATACGATTAATTCATAGTAGAGAAGCACCCTGGACTCATACCACCTCTTCCCAAGACTGATAAGAGACCAGATGAAAGCGATGCCGGCAATTAAGTATCCAATCTCTATATTCAGTTGAGTAGATTGATAGAATTGCGTAGAATAATATGAATATGGGTCTCCGGGTAGCATTGCTTTTTGTGGTCCTAGGGGTCCGGAGAAATACAACAGAAATAGCATCAGAATATAGGTTAGTGTAACGTGTACCCAAGAGTACCTTGGGCGTATTCTGTATCCGATTATTGCTGGAGCGAGGATGATTGAGAGACCAAGTATTGGGCCAATAATAGCATCCACTAGATTATTTACCATCAACTTTCAGATGGGTCTATAACATAATAAGAGTTAACCTATTGAGACTCATGGAAGGCGCGCGCGCACTCGTAGAGGTTACTAATTTTTTTAAAACAATGCATATGTAATGCGCGCGCATCCGAATTGATCAGCCATTAATTGAAGATGCAACAAAGACTTGAACATCATCAAAATAACAATTTGTGTTCGACTTAATCGCAGCAACCCCAAAATATTGCAAAGCGTAAGGATTTGTTTTGTCATTACCTGAAGAGATATCCTTGATGTTCGAAGCCACAAGCGAGTCATTTATCCAAACATTGAAATTATCTGTGTCCCTATCAAGTATAACCTTAATTTTATACCAAGTATTGGGCGAATAACCCTGCAACTCGTCATGGCAGCCCATCAACATTTGAGTGCCATTGACATCAGCGAATTGTACAAGTGCGTGCCAAGCAGTTGAAGAATTCTCAGGAATATTGATGAGGAAACCAACCCTCAACGATGCATAGGTCGTGAAGCTATCCACTTTCCCATAAACCTGATAACCGATGAACCTCGCGTTGGTTGAGAAACTCCTGACACCAATTGTGGTGAACCAATAATCCGCTGGTGCTGTTAATTGTAGCGATTTTGTTCGTGAGATGTATGTAGAATCCGTGATCGCTCCCTCTGTGTTGTACCAGAACTGCCAATTTTGAGTTGGAAGAGTTCCCACGGTGTAGCCCTCGAAGTTATCCAACAAGGGATTGGTGGCATCGATTACCTGCGAGTTGTAATTGGTTGTCGGTGGAGAGGTGGTAGATTGTAAGAGTTGGTTGATTCTGTCGTTCATTGTCGCAGCTTCATTTTGAAGCAAGTTTACCTCTATCTGTAAGTTATTTATTTGATTTTGCATTGATGATGAGGAGGTTTGCTCCATAACAATGAATAAAGCGCCAACTCCAATTAGAAAACCTGTGGCTAAACCAATGAGTAAAATCTTATAATCCATGATCTGTAGTTGCCAAGTAAAGATAAAAGATATTCTATTATGCACGTGAATAGCCTTATCCTAGCTTCACTCTGGGGACTGGTTGAAGCTGATCCGCGCACGCCTCAATAGCCTTATCCTCACCTCCACTTGATACTCAACCAATGTTGTATGGTTGATGCGCAGACGATTGGAGTATTGGTTACGACAGCAAGCGTGACAGTGGCGGCGATATATTACATGTTCACCCTCAGAATCAACATGAGGACACAGCAACTAGCACTCAAGGCACAGGAGCAGAACTTGGAGACGAGACAAGCCCAACTGTTCATGCCAATATACGCGAAGATGTATGATCCCGACTTCATTGAAGGAAACGCCAAGGCATTCGGCATCGAGTGCAAGGACTTCGACGACTTCAACTCAAAGTGCAGCTACGAGAGCAACCCGGACCTGTACAGAAGTTTCTGGTCATTAGGATGGTACATGGAGGGCTTAGGGGTCCTAGTCAAGAGGGGTCTGATAAGCCCCGAGCTTGTGGATGACCTAATGTCTGGAACAGTCATCGCGTGGTGGGAGAGGTTTGAGCCAATGATTAGCGGGCTGAGGACTAGAAACCCCTCGGCCGCTGAAAACGTTGAGTACACGTACAGAATGGTCAAGCAGATAGCCGTCAGTGAACACCCTGAGATCATGGAGAGAAGGGTCGAAGTGACGTAGCATTAGACATAGCCTTATCCACATTCCCACCTGATTCTTCTTCAGTGATGATTATTGGTTGATCTATCTGAGATTCAGGCTGCCTATTATATGGTGGCAGCAACCGGAGTACTCGTAGCAGCAGTATTCTACATAGCGAATCTAAGGGAAACAACACGGAACAGAAAAGCGACGTTCGAAAACAATGTTATGCAAAATATGTTTACCCCCCTGTTTAATCAACTTTACATGGAAATCATGAGTATGCAGTGGACCGACTTCGAGGACTTCAAGAGGAAATATGATTCAAGCGTAAATCCACAGAACTTCGTAAATAGAAACATCATCTGGGGATATTATGATAGCCTTGGCAAGCAGCTTCGGCAAGGAGTCATCGACATCGATTCATTCTCTGACCATTGGTGTGTTGCGGTTGTGAGGGTTTGGCACAAGTTTAAGCCTATAATTGAGGGTTATCGGGGATGGCAGTGGCCGAGTGGGTATTATAGGGACTTCGAGTATCTGGCTGTGGCTCTAGAGAAGAAGCTTATGGATGAGGACCCCGACTTCATGAAAAAGTTTAGTAACATTATTTCACCTCGAGAGGTTCATCAGTAATCTTATCCAAACCTCCACCTGACTCTAACCAGTGATGATTAATGGTTGATCTAGTAGAGGTTCAGGCAGCCTACTACATGGTGGCCGCAACGGGGGTACTAATCTATCACGTTTTAGTAGTTTAATGTTCGCATCAATTCTGGATTATTTTTAAGGTGTCTTTGGCATAATCTTATCCTCACTTCCATTGGATATTCGAAAAATCTTAACCCAAATTCACTTTGGCATAAATCTCAATGAATAAAATACCACCATTTCGAATTATGTATAAGACGTTTATTAATATCCGAATTTAGCTAAAGTTATATATATAAGTGTTATATTTATTATGTGATAAGAGTTGAATAGGATTGAAAGATTCCTTCTCCCTTATTCAAGCGAGAAAACAGTTAGGGTTTACAAAGTCCATTTGAAGAAATTTTTCTCTACATTTGGAAAGGTAAATAATCTTGAAGAATCTGCTGAGGAGTATTTTACTCAAAAGCGTGACTATGAAGAGAATGTGGTGCGCGCTGGCTCGTCCCTAAAATAGGTACACACCCAGAATCATTGAAACAAACAGAGACACCACCCCCAGACGAAAACAGGAAACACTCAGAGAGCCAAACCAAGCCCACAGCCAGCCCAACA
>Ga0187878_1002292_pt1 | contig 17279 bp, 10 predicted proteins | sample June2016WEW_17_1_FD_132979 | JGI IMG/M metagenome (GOLD analysis project Ga0187878, IMG submission 132979) | Peatland microbial communities from SPRUCE experiment site at the Marcell Experimental Forest, Minnesota, USA - June2016WEW_17_150 | ecosystem: Environmental > Terrestrial > Soil >...
ATAATCCCCACCTCGGCCGGAAACTCTACCCCAAGGTGTAAAGCATGTCTTGGCACTAACTGTAAAGGATCTCCTGGCACCATACACTAAAGCTCAGCGCTACAACACACCATCAACCTGGTCTTTCACTCGGTCGCACAGGTGACAGCCGGGCTTGGTATTAAGCACCGCCTCAATCCAGAGCAATACTGGATTCTAAGGGGGAGGGTGGAGAAGCGTCAACCCCGATCCCGAATTCGGCTAGCTTCCATTGCGACTACCCTCTTTCCATCAGTGGGTCGGACTGTGGAAATCGAACCCCGATGGGATCGGGGTCAAGGCACGGCGCGGCACAGCGGGCGGCACTCGTCGCGTCGATGGAGTAGAATCACCTTGCGACGCATCGCCAGCGCACAGAAGACGGACTTCCAAGACGTCAGTCCAAGGAGCCCCTTGTGCCCATCCGCACCATTATCGAACCTTTCAAGATCAAGAGCGTGGAACCCATTCGCTGGACTACACGAGCAGAGCGCCAAGCGTTACTGCGCTCCGCTTACTACAACCTGTTTTTGCTGCCGGCCGAGGATGTGCTGATTGATCTCCTGACGGATTCGGGGACCGGCGCCATGTCGACGCACCAGTGGGCGGCCATGATGGAAGGGGATGAAAGCTACGCGGGCAGTAAGAGCTTTGACCGCTTCCGCCGCTCCGTGCAAGGTATCTTCGGATACAAGCACGTGATTCCCACGCACCAGGGGCGGGCCGCGGAGCGCATCCTGTTCAGTGTGATGTGCAAGAAAGGCGACGTGGTCCCGAACAACACGCACTTCGACACCACGCGCGCGAACGTGGAATTTGTGGGCGCCGAAGCCGCGGACTTGCCGATTGCGGAAGGCAGGCAACCGTCGCTCGTGCATCCGTTCAAGGGCAACATGGACGTGGCCGCGCTCGAGCAACTGATCGTGCGCGTCGGGCGCGAGCGGGTGCCGCTGGTGATGCTGACGATCACCAACAACTCCGGGGGTGGCCAACCGGTCTCGATCGAGAACATGCGGGCGGCGAGTGCGGTCTGCCGCAAGCACAGTATTCCGCTCTACTTTGATGCCTGCCGATTTGCCGAGAACGCCTACTTCATCAAACTGCGCGAGCAGGGGTACGAATCCAAAACGCCGAAGCAGATCGCACAGGAAATCTTCCGCCTCGGCGACGGCTGCACGATGTCGGCCAAGAAGGACGGTTTGGCGAACATCGGCGGGTTCCTCTGCACCAACGATGACTCGCTTGCGCAACAGGAAAAGAACCTGCTGATTCTGACGGAGGGTTATCCGACTTATGGCGGGCTGGCCGGACGTGATCTGGAAGCGATTGCCGTGGGCGTGCAAGAAGTGCTGGAAGAAGACTACCTCCGCTATCGGATCGTGTCGACAGGGTATCTAGGGAAGCACATTTCCGACGAGGGGGTGCCCATCGTGCAGCCGCCCGGCGGGCACGCCGTCTATCTCGACGCGCGCGCTTTCCTTCCGCACATTCCTACCGAGCAGTTTCCAGGCGTGGCGCTGGCCGCGGAACTCTACCTGGAAGGCGGAATTCGCTCCGTCGAGATCGGCTCGCTGATGTTCGGCGCGGCGGCAAAGATGGACTTGGTGCGCCTGGCCATTCCGCGCCGCGTCTACACCCAGAGTCACATCGACTACGTCATTGAGGTGATTCTGGAGGTTTGGAAGCGGCGGGAGCAGATTGGCGGTTTGCGGTTAACTTACGAAGCTCCCTTTTTGCGGCATTTCACGGCAAGACTCGAACTGATGCAGTGACGCGGGCGTCCGATGGAGCACCCGCGCGGCGCGCTAGGGCTTTAGAGCGGATAACTGCCCGCGACCTTCATGAAGAAGCGGTGCACACGGTGGAAAAACGCCGAGCTGGGAAAAAACATGAACGGGCAGTAACCTTCGATCACGGCGGAGCCGCGCTTCCGGCAGGACTCCACCGCGCGCTCATGAACCTCTCCGTCTCCCCCGGTCTGGTATATCCAAATTCGCTTGACGGCAGCTTCGTTGCATTCGCGCAAGGCCTGGTCGGTTGTAGCTGCTGGCGTCATCAGCAGCGCGGCTTCCACGGGCGGGGTGATGTCGGCGACGCAGGCGAAACACGTATGGCCCTCGATTTCCTTGGCCTGCGGATTCACGGGGACAGCGTCGTACCCCTGCGCCAGAAACTCTCGAAACAACCCTCGCGAGAAGTGTCTCGGGTGACGAGAGACTCCCACGATGGCGAGTCTCTTGGTGGCGAGAAAATGCCCGATGTCGTCCAGGGATCCATCCTGCATGGCGGGCGCCTCGCACAAGACTCTATGCCAATTTGCGCCTGGGCGCAAGAAACCACTTGCGGACTCCCCTTGACAATGGCGATAGGCGTGTTATCAATCGAGAGACTATGAGCGAACGACCTCTTCGGGACCAGGTGGCGTTGGTGACCGGCGGCGGGAAACGGATCGGGCGTGCCATAGCCTTGGCACTGGCGCGGGCCGGGGCGGACGTGGTCGTGAACTACCACGAGTCGCGTGAGGAGGCGCTGGCCACCGTGCGCGAGATGGCTGCGCTCGGGGTCCGCGCACTGGCCATCCGCGCGGACGTCTCACGGCCGAGGCAAATCGCGGCGATGTTCCGCGCGGTCGAAAAGCGTTTTGGCCGCCTGGACCTCCTCGTGAACAACGCGGGCACGTTCTTTGCCGGGAGTTGGGACCAGCTCACGGAAAAAGATTGGGATCGTATTCTGGGAATCAATCTGAAAGGCCCCTTCTTTTGCGCCCAGGCCGCAGCGCGCCTGATGATGCGCCAGGGCCGAGGAAATATCATCAACATCTCCTCGCTCGGCGGGCTGCAGGCATGGCCGAACTACCTGCACTATTGTGCGTCGAAGGCGGCGCTGATCTCCCTGACGCGCTCGCTGGCGAAGGCGCTGGCCCCACGCATCCGCGTGAATAGCATCGCGCCCGGGACAATTCTCTTCCCGGATGAAAAACGCGACGCCACCATCAAGAAGATCATCCGCGCGACGCCGCTTCGGAAAGCCGGGGCCGCCCAGGACATTGCGGAAATGACGCTCTATCTCGCCACGCGCGGCGATTTCATCACGGGGCAGGTCTTCGTGGTGGATGGCGGGAAGTCGATTCCCTAAGAGAAGCTTTCAGCAATCGACGGTCAGCTTTCAGCTTCGATGTTTACCTGTGGCTTGCGGGGGAACAGGGTCCTAACCGGAGTTTCTCACCACGACGAGGGAGGGGGGGCTAAACAGGCTGCGGAAAAGCCCGTGGGCGCTGCCATTCTGAGGAGCCGCAGGCGACGAAGAATCTCGCACGGTCATGAAAATGCACAGGGCGAGATTCTGCGCTTCGCTCAGAATGACACTAGGGAAGCGTTTTTCCGCAGCCTGTTTAGCCCCGCCCTCCCGACCGCCGGACGAAAAGCAGCGGAGCGTGGTGAGAAATTCGGGCTAACTCCTGGTGATCTCGTCGATGATCCGACGCAGGCGGGCGAGCGGGACGGACGCTTGGCCGAAGCGCAGCAAATTGTAGAGTTGCGTGAATTCCTGCACCCCGAGTCCCCACCGGGTACCTAGAAAGGAAAGCGCAAACTCCCTCGGCGTCTGGGAAGGCCTTTTCCGATACCCTTTTTTCTGCAATGTCTTGAGCAGCCGCTGATAAGTGAGCGTAGCTTCGCGCCGGCTTAAGGCCATGTCGCGCCGCGCGAATTTCCAGGCCAACAGGAAGCGGACTTCCGTCAGCCACCCGCTCTTGTCGGTGACAATCAAGCCCGCCAGGATTGCCAGCATGATCACGAGCACCAGGAGCTTGTGCGACATCAGCCAGCCCTCGATACGATAGGCGGCGCGAATTCCCTGGCGCTTGAGTCTCTCGGCACGAGAGCGAAAAGCCTGTTGGAAGTCGTGGGATTCCTGCTCGACCTCTCGCGCCAACTGCACCTGGTGGCCGAAGTCGTAGTTGATGATCCACTCATTCCAGAAAAGAGCTGCGGCGTCGACATAGTCGTCCCATACGCTTGGCAAGACGGGAGCGGGATCGGCCGGCGTGGGATCGAAGGGGATCCAACCGTAGCCGGGGAAGTAGACCTCCACCCAGCTATGCGCGTCGCGAGCGCGCACCACAAAATCCTTGCCGAGGCGATTGTAGGAACCTGTCTGAAACCCATTGACGAGCCGTGCGGGGACTTTGAGCGTGCGCAACATCACCGCCATGGCGGCGGCAAAATACTCGCAGTAGCCCGACTTGGATTTGAACAGGAAACTCCCGATGGGGTCGCCGGGCTCGATGGCCAGCGGGTCAAGTGTGTACTGGAAATTGCTGCGCAGATAGGACTGGATGGCGACCGCACGGTCGTAGTTATTGGTTGCGGAAGCGGTAAGAGTGCGAGCCAGCTCGCCGACGCGTGGGTCCATTTGGGGCAGGCGCAGATAAACCAAGCGAATTCCGTCCGGAGACTGCGCGGGGGTATGACGCAGCTCGCCCGCCGGCGGCAGGCCGGTTTCGGAGACCACGGTGTAGACGAAAGGGACGTTGGTGTTTAGCGGGCTGTGCAGGGAGCCGGTCTGGTCCAGGCTCAGCAGGCGCATCTGGCCGCTGAGTTCACGTGGTTCAGCGGCAGCGAAGAGCACGTCGGTGGAGAGGGCCGCGCGCAGGATGCGGTAGCGCAGCGGACGTTGCGGGCGGTGCTCCCAGCCCTCGGGCAGCGGGATCATGAACCGTTGATAGGACGCAGGCTGCAGGGGGAATTGCTCGGTGTTGTCATTGAACCAGTGCTTGCCGTCAAAACTGTTCAGACTGACGCCCCGCCACTTAACGCCCACGAACTGGCGGGGATTTCCCTCCGGCATCACCCGCATCACCACCAGGGGTGAGCGCAGGATCTTGCGGATGTCTCCCAGATTGACGGATTCGGAAAAGCCCGTAATGTTCTGGGCCTGCATGGAAAGGCCGGTCAGGTACCCCGTCCGATACCGGGGAATGACGAAAAAGAGCACGGCGGCCAGAAGGATGATTCCCCCGGCCAAGCCGACCGCCGCCGTCATCAGCGCTTTTTCCATGGCCCGGCGATTCTGCTCGGCCGCACGGAAAGGTCCCTCGGGAGCGCGCCAGGCCGCTTCCACGGCGCGCTTGATTTCGTAGCTGATGAACGTCGAAATGGCGAAGAGAACATAGAGCGTGAAGAAAACCAAGAAGGTGGTCCCTACCGTCAGGACGGCGCTCGCCAGCATCATCAGGAACGAAAGCGTGGCCAGATAGCCGTAGTCGCGGTAAGTCCGAGCCGAAAAGATCTTCATGACCGCCGTGAAGAGCACCAGATGCACCGTGGCGGAGAGCATGCGGTCGAGCGGGCTGGGGCCGGAAGAGAAAATTAGAAAATCCAGGCCATAGAAGAAGATGTAGAAAATGGAAATTCGTGTGACCGTTTTGGGGGAAAGGGAATAATCGGCTTCGCGAACGTAGCTCCACAGCTTGATAACCAGCGCGCCGAACATCCCGACCATAGAAACCAGGTCCAGCTTGCCCGTGGTGGCAACGGTGAGGAAGCCCGTGGCGAGCATCAGCAGAAGGGAAATCTCAAAGTAACGCTGCACGCTGATGTGCGCCTGCTTTTGGCTCAGGTCAGTGACGACAACATGTGGGCGCTCGCTCATCGGTTCGCATGCCCCGGTTCCGGGCTCTATTCTATTGCAGAAAATCCCCGCGCGCGACGTGAATGGCTGAGCGCCGGCAGGGAATACTGATTAGTGAACCGGAATTTCCGATTCTAAGCCAGATCATTGCGGTGCCCAGCTTGGCGGCGAGCTGGTTTGGGGACATTTGTCAGGAGCCTAGCGCGCACCCGAATATAATTCAGTTTGCAATCTTAGGGCGGAGGCGATACCTTTCGTCCGCCGGGAGGCACAACAGGGGAATCCTGGTGGGGGCTACCTACGCGGCTATTGCGGGGGTGCTGGCCGGGGAGGCCAGCGACTGTCGACGGTAGCCCCACCACTCGGCTGCACCCGCGCAAGCAGGTTTTGGATGGCGCGCGCGAAGTCGCCCGCAGAGTGGATTTCATACACAGTGCCGTCCAGCCTCTTGGTGAGAATCTGCAACGTATCGGGAAGCTGTCCAACGCCGGGAAGATACTCGAAGTAGCAAAAGTGCGGATTGGGAGTTTCGCGAACCTTCAGCATCTCGCGCGGAACCCCCGCGTAATAACGAACATGCGGCCCGAGAATGATCACGGCGTCCGAGGGATTCGCCGCAGTCACTTCCCGGTTGGCAAAATTCACCAACATATCCAGCCAGCCCTGGCGCTGTTGCAGCACACGGTAAGAGACCGTCCCCAGCTCCAGAGTCCGCAGGGCCTCGGCGAGCTTCATGAATCCCGCGTCGGCGAAGTCGTCCTGCCGGAACACCTCTCGCTGCTGGTCGAGATTGAAAGCAATCAAGCGCACCGAGGCACAGGGAATCTGCCCCAGAAGAGTGGATAGCGACCCGAGCAGAGCCGCGCGGTCCCACGCCCGCAGCTTCTGCGCGTAGGGGTATATAGGCGCGGCGTCCAGCAAGATCGTGAGTCGCAACCCCTTCCCGCTCGTGTCGAGTTTGCCCTGCCAAGGTCGGAATGCCATGGGCGTAGCGGTGCCGCGTGGGACACCTACGACCACAGCCTGCTCGCTGTGGCTGCGAGCCACACGCACGCTCCAGCGCTTCCGGGATGTCCGGCCAGTTTCCGGGTCCATGAGCAGGACCTCGACTTGATACCACCCCTCTCCTACGGCAAACCCTCCGCTCACCTCGACCTCGCCTTTCAGCTTCCTAGCATTTGGAGCGGCAGCTTGTTCAGGAGGGATCCCCGGTACCCGGTGAGATTCGCCCAGTATCAGGGGCTTGCCAACCTGAGGGGTGACTCGCACGAAATCCAGGACCGTGCTTTCGCGCCCTCCAAACGCGCGCAGGGGGCACCTGAGGATGTACCCCACATCGAAGCGGAACGCGAAATCCAGGAATGGCTTGCGGGGTTCGATGGAACAGTTAAGGGGGGGATGGGATTGGCCGCTATCCAGGAAATGCTCGACCTTCGCGCTGTCGGCGGCGTTCAAGGGCACCTGCCCTCTCACCTGCGGCGCCACCACCCAGACCGACAGGCTGACAAGTAGGAGACCGCTCTTCAGCGTCATGCGATCCGCACGGTAGCCCATGGACTTGAGCCAGGAATCCACCAGCGCTGTGCCGCCACGTCCTGGTAGATTATACACCCCACTCTCACTGGGCAGAACTCGTGCGTGCAAGCTCTGCCCGATCGAGAACAACCCTAGGAAGGCGCCGGGGGACGCTTTGCCTTAGGCATCTCAACGTGGATTTCCATCTATAACGGCGTCGGCGCGAAACGCCACCCCTTTCCCGGTCCCTTGCTGGCGCTCGATCTCCGGAGCATCTTCAGCACGTCGAAACCCACATGAACAGAGGCGTCGGAGATCAGCACAGATCTAATGGCTGAGTCTCAAATCGTGAACCCGGGGTGAATAGTGAATGGCGCTCCCTGGTGATCCGATGAACCGACGATCCGATTACCCGATCACCCGATGGACAATCTTGCGGGCCAGTTGGGAGATGGCGGCCTGCGGCAGGCGTGCGAGTTCGAACCAGCGCCAGGAGCCGCGCGGCCCTCCGCGGAAGTTTTCGACGGGATAAACTCGTCCGTGGATGGTTCGAAAAGTGATGCGGTGGCGAAATTCCTCCACCGGCTCGCCGAGGGAGAAGGAGGCGCGAGTGAGGCGATGAAGTTTTTCGCGCAGGCGGTCCAGCGCTTCCGCCGGTGAGCGGCCGAAAGCCGCGGGGAAATTCCAAAGGTCATCAAGTAATCCCTCATCGAGCCCGCGCACCATGGCCACCCGCGTTCCACGCCGGAGGAGGGCCGCGGCGAGATAATGGGATTCGACGGCGCGGCGAGGGCGGGGAGTCGGGAACGTCTCCTGGTCGCCGGAGCGAAAGCCGCGACACCCTTGCGCGAGTGGGCAGGCCGAGCAGCGCGGCCCGCGCGGCAGGCAAATGGTTTGGCCGAGCTCCATCAGGGCCTGGTTGAAATCACCCGGCTGCCGGCGGGAGAGAAGCCCCGCGAGTTCAGTCTCGACGGCGCCACGGAACTTGGGCTGATGCAGATTCCCGCGCAGAGCGAACAGGCGGGCGACCACGCGCGCCACATTCCCATCCAGCACGGCGTAGGGCTGATCGAACGCGATGCTCAGCACGGCCCTGGCCGTGTAATCGCCGATGCCGGGAAGAGCGCGAAGGCTCGCGTAGTCTTCGGGAAACCGCCCGGCAAATTTCGTTGTGAGGAGCTGTGCAGCTTGGTGCAGGTGACGGGCGCGGCGGTAGTAGCCGAGGCCCGACCACAATTCCAGCACACGCTCGAGCGGCGCCTTCGCCAAGTCCGAGACGGTTGGGAAGGCCGCGAGAAAGCGCGGGTAATAAGGGATCACCGTCGCGATCTGGGTCTGTTGGAGCATGACCTCTGACACCCAGATGGCGTAGGGGTCGCGCTTTTCTCGCCAGGGGAGGGCGCGCGCGTGGGCGCGGAACCACGCGAGCAGCGCGCGGCGAATCGCGACATGAGAAGAGGCCGGAGGGTTTTGCCTCCGGCCTCGCGGTTTCAAGGGGATCTTCCGTGGCACGCCGATTACTCGACGGAGAAATCGGCGCTGCGCACGGGTGAAGTGTTGCCGGCCGAATCGCGTCCGCGGACTTCCAGCCGGTAGTCGCCCGCCTGGAGTTGGTCAATGGTCAGTTTGAGGCCCAGAGGGACCAGCGGATTACCCTGCTGCACCAATTCGTTTATCAGGATCGTGTTGGAGGAGTAGACCGACTGGCTGGTTTTCCGGTCCACGATGTTGTACAGGATTCCCACGCGTGGAACGTCCGGGTTTCGCAACACGGGATCATAGACTTCCACGTAGAAAACAAGGTGCGCGCTTTTCTCAAACCGGTTATTGGGTGAAGGAACGACCTGCATGCCCTTGAAAACGAGGGGCGGGCGTTCTTCTAGCAAAGCCTCGTCCATGTTCACGGCAAGCTCGGAAACCGGAACGAGCTTGTCGCTGAGGGCCGGGCCGCCCAGGGTGAACTCGTTGCCGGAGAACGGGTCCACCAGCAGAGGCGTTTCATACTTTCCGAATTTTTCGCCTCCCGCGCTCAGGACGAGCTTGAGTGTGTATTTTCCCGGAGCAATGTTGAAGGTCGTCTGGTAGTCGAAAGAGCCTTTGGAGAACTCCTTGATTTCCTTTTTCTCATAGTCCAACTTCACCGTGTCGCTGAAGCGCGCACTCACGGAGCCGTCCTCGCGATAGGCGATTCCCAGCACGTTCACCTTTGAAAGGAACTTTCCCTTTTGCTTCTCGAAATCGACGGAGGAGCCCGGAATGGAAAGGGCCAAATTCACGCGCGCTACGCCGGGCGCGATGTAGAAGTAGGGCGCCCGGAGCGAGACAGGGATGTCGCCGGGCTGCGGGTTCGCGACGCGCTCCTCCAACACCTTGCCCTCGGGCTTTCCTGCCAGGAGGTCAGGACTTTTCACATCAAAGTAACCGTTGCGGGAGCGAATGTTCACGCCCCCGCGGTCCACTTTCACACGGATCTTGTGATAACTGCCGTCGTGGGTCTGGTTGGGCGGGACATAACCGAGAATGTAGTATTCGTTCATCTCTTTTGCGACCTTCTCCAGGCCCTTGAGGAAATCGTTGGTGTTGAAAATCGTGAAACCGCCGGTGCCTGCGGCCAGCGCATAAAGGACCTGCTGGTTCGTGGCTACGGAATCCGGCGGGGTGGGGATGATCTGGCGACCCGCGCAGAGGGAGTTCTGGAAAGCATCGGGGCCACTGCACGCATAGGCAGGGTTAAAGTTGGGGTTATTGTTTGGTGGGGTATTACCGCCTCCGCGGCCACCGCTGGGATTAGCCCCGCCGCCCGCCCCGGGTTTGCCCCCACCGCCGGCTCCGGGATTGCCACCGCCGCCACCCCCGGGTTTGCCACCACCCCCGGCGCCACCCCCTCCACCCACGCCGCCTCCGGCGCCGCCGCCAGCGCCGCCACCACCCCCTACGGGTCCGCCGCCCCCTCCACCCGGCCTCTGCGGATCGGGATCAGGAGGCATCATCAGCGCAGCCATAAGACCCGGCTGGTGAGGGAAGGGAGAATCTGTGTCCTGCAGAAATGAACTGGGCGGGAATCCGGGGCGGCCGGAGGGATTCGATATGTCCATCCCGGGGTTTCCTGTTGTTGCCAGGCCGCGTACGTCCACGGGATACACGGCGATGTTTGCCTTGTTCAGCGAATCGATCGTCGCCGCGAGCTCGGACTGGCGTTCCGCAGTGAGTGCAAATCCACTCGAAAACAAGATGAGCGTCTTGCGACCCGGGACCGCGCGTAGCGTCTTGGCGAGTTCGCGAATCGAGAGCAGCACGCTACGGGCCGCGAAGTCGGATTGGCGAAGGCCCAGAGACGGCACACCCAGGGAGGCAAGTTGCATGCTCTGGCCCGAGGCGTTGGGCTGAACCGCTGCGAACTTCACGCCGCCGATGGCCCGCTTCAACTGATCCCCGTCCGAGGTGAAGTTCTGAGCAACGCGCAAGACTCCACCAAAGTCCACCACCGCCACCTGGCGATTCGGGGAAGCCGTGCTTTCCACGAACTTCCCTGCCGCCTCGCGCGCCCGGCCCTGGTCGCTGGGCGCCATGGTGGAGTTGTCGAAGAACAGGACCATGTAGCGCTGCTGCTCGGGAGCGTTCGGCTGGATGTCCGCCGCGCGCGAGAAACTGGAGATTTTCTGCTCCGCGTCGTCTTCAAAGACATGGAAATCCTTCTGCTCCAAATCCTTGAGGTAATTCCCCTTCTTATCGGTCGCGACCACATCGACCAGAACCAAGTTGGCTTCCGCCTTGATCACTACCGGCGCGCTCGTGACGGCTTGGGAGGAAGGATTCTGTGCGCCGCGTGGGGCGGCAGGAGCTGTGGCAGACGCGAGACCCAGCCAGCCCAGGGCGGTGAGAAGGCCCAGAGTCACGGTCAGATGATGTCGAGACATGGGTCGATCTCCTAATAAGGAATTTCGACGGTGCGGTTTAGGCCGGAGATTTGGCCGCTTTCGGAATCCCGGACCACGGCGCGCACCAGGTAAGTCCCCGGTTTGACGTCGAAGTGGGTTTTGAGCGTGATGCCGGTCTGCAGGTATCTTGCCAGGGTCGCGTCTCGCAAGCGCAGCTGGAGAAGCTTTTGCTGGCCTGTCACCAAATGGCCATCGCGGTCAAAGAGGGCCGTCACGAACGTCAGGTTGTCGAGGCTGCAATCCTCTTGCTTGCGGAAATGCACCTGGTGCAAATCGAGGCGCGTCAAGACGGCGAGTTGTGCGTCGGACTGGCTCTTCATAAAGAACTGGGTGTGGACCTCGATGGGCAGCTCCTGCATCTCGTCCTGGGAAAAGACTGCCTCCTCAATTTCTTCCTTTTCCCGCACGGTGGGATCATCCGCTTTCCTGGGAGCGTAGTAGCCCCGGCGCGCCTGCAGGGTGAGGCCCGGTTGTGAAACCAGCTTGACCTTGATCGGGTGGAAGGCGCCGTCGAGTCTCAGGTTTTGCGGTGAGAAAGCCAGAACGTAATACGGGTCTGGAAGCGCGGCAGCTCGACGGAAACCCGCCTCGAGGTCATTACTGTTTTGGAAGAAAACGCCGCCCGTATCCTGGGCGAGTGCCGCCATGCCAGCGCTCTCCAGCTTGGCACTATAACTCAACAATTGGCTCTTTCGTCCTATCACTTCGGGCCGGTTCGTGTTGGCGACCCTAGCCTGCGAGGCGTCCGGCACCCCGGGGTCGAGGTACAGGCCGCGGGCATCTAGGGCGTTGAGGACGACGTTTGCGCGCAGGGCGCGATCGATGATTTCGCCGAGTTCGGAGTGAAGGGCTTCTGTCAGGAATCCACTGGAGACGATCACCACGCTGCGCTGGCCGGGAAGTGAACTCATGTGGCGCACGAGAGATTCGATCCCCCGCAACGCCGCACGCGACTCCGTTTCGGCCATGGAGTTGGCACCGGTGGCGTAAGCCTGCGCCGCGCTTTGAGCCTGTTGGAGGAAGCGTGGGTCACCGCCGAATTCGCAATTCATGACTTCGTCGGTGGCAATATCCAGGGCATTGGGGTCGCGCTGTTCGACTATCAAGTACGCCTCATAGGGCGGAATCACCGCGCAGGACATGTCCTTTCCGGTGATCGGACGGGGACGAAGCTCGAAGAGCGCCTGATGCACCTTGGCGAAGTCGTCGGTGAAGTCCAATTGGTGCTGGCCGGAGGCCGTGAACAGCCCCACGCGGTCTCCGGGCTGGAGCGAAGCCGCCAGATAGTGGTCCGCAGCATCCCTGGTGCGCACCAAGCCCTCGAAGGGCGTGTGCACGTCCTCGACGTACAGAGCCAGGAAACGGCGGGCCGCGGCGGGCGAGATCTCGGTCTCTTCGGTGGCTTCCAATTCGGCTGGGGGTTTCTTCTCTGCCGGTTTCTCGGCGGGCTTGGGAGCCGGCTTCTCCACCGAGAAGTGCAAGATGGTTTGGGGTTTGCCGCGATCGAAGAGCTCGAAATCCTCCTTGCGGAGGTTGTCGACCGCCGCGCCCTTTGCATCCCGCACGACCACGCGGACCACCACCAAGTTGCGCTCGACCTGGAGCTTGAAGGTGGGCTCCACGTCGCGCGTGGAAACCTCTTCGTCGCTCTCCTTTTGCGCTCTTAGTATGCAGGGTACAAGGGCCGTGCAAGCGGCTAGCAGGACAACCACCAGCCACAAGGGCGATACGGGTCCCGGCCGACGCACGAGGCTAAGCGAAGACAACATAAATCCTGGCCCGGGGTAGTCGAACACAGGGACCCTTCCGCTCGCAGCACGCGAAGAACCAGCGCATGCAGGTCGATGCCTACCGGGTCGTAATCTTAGTTTCCGGCTCAGGAAGTTCAATGTCAAGCACAAGAAGATTCTTGCCCTCCCCCAGCTTTGCGATAGCCACGGGTATTCCGCGAAACGGTTGTCGCGGGACCTTCAACCATACCGCGCGTGCTTGGGCGTTCGAGCCCCGAAGGGGCGGTCTGTCCCATCCCGCCAGGCGGGACAACGGCCCGCCATTCGGATCGGCGGGCCTTCGGCCTGGGTCAGGAAACCAAGCCCGTTTCAAAATGGAAGCCCTGAAAGAGTCTGTGTGACAACCTCACTGTAGGGGTAAGCCTTTTGCTGCGGAGTCTCGATTACGATGTTCTGCGTCGCCCCGAAGCTCCGAAGGCCGAGCCACGTCCGCACCCTGGCGCCGTTCAGCGTCCCTTCGACCGCAAGAGGACACTGCCAGCGGCGTTCCTTCCGGGACGTGTGGGGGCGCCGGCGCATTTGGCGGCGGAGCACGGTCAGCATGGCTCCGCATTGCAGCACGGACTACACGCCAGCTGGGCGCGGGATTTGCGGTCAATCTAAGCAGATGAAATAGAAGCGCACTATGTGGTGGAGGCGGGGGGAGTCGAACCCCCGTCCGAAGAGTCTTACGGTTAGGAGCCTACATGCTTATCTCGTTCGCTTCCTGCTTTCGCCAGCGGCCCTAAGGAACGGGCAACAACGAACCGCCGACTAGCCTGGGAAGTCTCGTCCCGGATTCTCAGGCAGCAAACCCAGGACTATCCCGCCAAGCGACGCCTCGTTCCCTCATGCGGGCCTAAAGGAGGAGACGGCTACCTAATTAATTAGGCAGCGTAGGCATACTGCGTGTTGGCAGTTGTCTTTGGCCCACGCCGATCACGGGTGGTGTGGACCCCCGGCATGCCTCCTAAGCGCAAGGGCTCCCGTCGAAACCGGTACGCCCCCATATCTATGGCTTAGCTTACGACGCGAAACGAGGTGTGTCAAATCATGCGCGCGCGAAGGCAGTAGGCAGGAGGCAGAGGGCAGCAGCCAGAAGGCCGAAAGCCGAAAGCTCTGGTCTTCTCCGGACCACCTATGATTTTGACCCGGCGAATACGCTTACCCGTGACATTGCGACATTGCCATTGCGCCCACGCCGCGGCTTGTTTCATAATGGATGTGTAGCTTACCCTGCCGAGGTGTCACGCTTGGCTGAAGCACAAACCAGTTTGATTGCTGACCTGATCCGCGAGGCTCGCCAGCGCTTGGCGGAAGAGCTTCGCTTGCAGGCGGAACAGCTCGAGAAGCTTGAACATGATCTTGCGGAATTGCGGCTGCGCCATCAACACACCGAGCAGGAAGCTGACCATCAGTGGGAGGCAATTGCGTGCGCGGGAGCGTCAGCTCTGCGAATGTCCGCCGATACGGCGCTCGAAAACGTCTTAGGCGCGGTCCGGAGCCTGATGACGTGCACAATACCTGAACAGGTCCTGCAGATTCTCGCGGAAGAGGCCGCCCGATGGGGTGTACGGGCGGCGATTTTCGACGTGCGCGGCAAAGCGGCCTGGGGCGCCTCGGCGAACGGGTTCGGGCCGAAGCTGACGGAAAAAACCTTCCAGTCTCTGATCATCCCACTCAATCAGGAGAATCCCTTCCGGCAAGTTTGCGAAACCGCCGGTCCCGTGGAGGCCAGCGCGGACACGCTCAAGAAGAACCGCAATCTTCTCGAGAAGCTCAAGCCGGCGCCGGATGCCCCTGTCCTGCTGCTGCCCATCCGCGCGGCGGGTACTGTCTCCGCGATTTTCTATGCAGATCCCGGCGGGAAGGGCGATTCGCTTCCGGTCTATGCTCTCAAGATTCTTTCCGAATTCGCGGGTGCGCAGCTCGATCGCCTGATTGCATTGAGCGGCGGCGTTCCGGCCGAGGGCGTGGGCGAGGAAGTCGCGAAACCCCCGGAAGCCGAGGCGCCCGGAGAATTTGCCGATGAAAAGACTGCAACGGATGAACCGACAGCAACGGGAGCAACGGCATCAGTGCTCGATTCCACTGCAGTGCAAAGTGTGTCTGCTCCGGCTGCCTTTGAAACGGCCACAGAGATCAGCGCGCCCCTGCCGGTTTCGGAGGCGCCCACTGCGGAGGAAGTTGCGGCCAGCGTCGGGCCTGCGTCTCCATCGGCTCCGACAGGGTTCGAGATCTCACAATTGAGCGAAGCTGAACAGAAGGTTCACGAAGACGCGAAGCGCTTCGCCAAACTCCTGGTGTCGGAGATCGAGCTTTACAACAAGATGAAGGTGGCGGACGGGCGCAAGAACAAAGACTTGTACATGCGCCTGAAGTCCGACATCGACCGGAGTCGCCAGACCTTCGAAAAACGCTTCGCCAAAACCCTCGGTAAAGAGTTTAACTACTTCCATGATGAGCTGGTAAGAACGCTGGCAGCAAATGACTCCACCGTCCTGGGACCGGAATATCCAGGGCCTTCCGCGTGACATTCTTCTTCAAACCGTTCCTTCGGACCCTCTGCCTGGCTGCGTACTTGGCGGTGATGGGTGTGTCGGCTGCCGCCGCCGACCTGGTTCCGGTTTCGCTGCGCCAGCTTGCGGTGCGGGCCAAGAAGCGCGATACGTGGCCGAGCCTGCGCCGCTACGCACAGGCGCAGAAAGATCCCGAGTGGCGCGGTTGGGCGTGCTTTCTGGCGGGCTATTACGAGTATGAAGGTGAGTACTTCACGGAAGGTGCGGAGGATTTGCGCTCGGCAACGGCGAGCGCGTTTTCGCTGGCGGATTATGCCGTGTTCTACGAGGCCTCCGCGGCGAGCCGGGCGGGGCAGCCGCTCGGGGCAGCCGAGGCACTGAAGAACTTCGCCACGCGCTTTCCGCAAAGCGGCCTGCGCTGGCAGGCGCTGGAACTGGGCGCCGGCGCCTGGCTCGACGCCCAGCGGCCGCAGGATGCCATCGACGCACTTACTGCGGAGCCTGAAGTGCGCACGCGCCCGGCGCTAGCGTTGCTACTGGCGCGGGCCTACCAGCAGGTAAATCGCACGCAGGAGGCCGCACGTGCATTCCAGGAAGTCTATTTCGCCTTCCCGATGTCCCCGCAGGCGCAGGCTGCCGCTGACTCGCTGGAAACGCTCCGCTCGCAGCTTGGTTCCACTTATCCGATCCCGACGGATGAAATCCGGACGGCGCGCGGGGAAATCCTCTTCAGGGCCACACGCTATGAGGACGCCCTGAAAGAATTTGAGGGGTTGCGCGAAGCTGAAACCGCCAGCCCGCTCGTACCCCGCTGGCAACTGGGGCGAGCGCGTTGCCTGCTGCGTCTTCGCCGCATCGCCGATGCGTTGGAAGCTCTGTCGAATCACTATGCGACTCCCGACCGGGAAGCGCAACGGCTGGCGTTGCTCGTCCAGGCTCACGCGCAGCAGTCTGACGCGGTGGCGATCACTGAGGACCTTGCCCAGCTCGAAACCCAGTACGTGTCTTCATCTGCCTACGCGGATGCGCTTTCGGCGGCCGGAAACTTCTATTATCGGCAGCTCAACTGGCAGGAAGCGACGCGCGCTTACCAGCGGCTTTTCGAATTGTTCCCTCAGAATGAACATGCCCGCGAAGACGGTTGGCGACTGGCGTGGTGCTACTACCTCCTGCATGATCTCAGGACGCCCGACGCGATCCGGGACTACCTCATGCGCTTTCCGGACTCACCGCGCGCTCCGGCTGCTCTCTACTGGTTGGGGCGGACAAAGGAGGAACAGGGCAATCCTTCCGAGGCTCGGGCTCTGTATGCTCTGGTGGGCAAGCGGTTCGCGCATAGCTACTATACGCGTCAGGCTGCCTTGCGGCTGGCAGCGCTGCCTATGGAGCAGGGAAGCCCGCAAGGTGCTAGTGCGTCTCCCTCCGGATCGCTTGCCGCCACGCTCGCCCCGATGCTGTCATCGCCCGCGCTTCCGCAAGCGCTGGCATGCCTGTCGTCCGCGCCCAGCGACGCGGCCCGGCCCGCGATGATCCTTCAGGTGTTGGGCCTGCAAAGCCTAGAAGAGGAGTACCTCAAGACAGCAATCGCTGAAAGGGCTGCGCCCACCGAACTCCGCCTGCTGCTCACCCGGATGGATGCCGCGCAGAAGAACGTGTCCGGTGCGCTGCTCGATGCCATCAGAGTTGCCCCAGCCTATTCGCAGATCGATTTCTCTGAACTGCCGAAGGAAGTTTGGGATTTTCTTTACCCGCAATCGTACTGGCGACTCATCCAGCGACAGGCTCGGGCCAACCGCCTTGACCCCTATATGGTGATTGGGCTGATCCGCCAGGAATCGGCCTTCAATCCGCGAGCACTTTCCACGGCGAACGCCCGCGGGCTCATGCAG
>Ga0187878_1002293_pt1 | contig 17272 bp, 10 predicted proteins | sample June2016WEW_17_1_FD_132979 | JGI IMG/M metagenome (GOLD analysis project Ga0187878, IMG submission 132979) | Peatland microbial communities from SPRUCE experiment site at the Marcell Experimental Forest, Minnesota, USA - June2016WEW_17_150 | ecosystem: Environmental > Terrestrial > Soil >...
GCCCTCAACCATGAAATCGCGGCAATGAAGTTTCCTTTCCTCTTCATGCCCAGCCGGTACGTGGGATTGGATCCCAAGGACCAGCAGGGAGCTGACCAGCGCGGGTTGGAGTTCGTGCGCTTTCACGACCGGACGATCCTCAAAATATCCGGCAACTACAACGCGGCCTTCAATGCCGACCTGCTGACGCAGAATCAGCGCGCCAACCGCGTACTCGACGATATCGTCGTTCCGATCCTGACTGTGCTGCCAAAGTTTTTCCCCAACCCGACTGACTTCGACGCCTTCGGTTTTGAGGTTTCCTATCACGTTCGCAGGCATTCCCAACGCTATGGCTTCGAGGGAAAGGAAAATCTCGTTCTAGTCTTCAACAAGGAAAATGCTTTCGCTTATCCGAAGGTACAAAAGGAATCCCGGAGGCAGGAGATCCTGGGCGCTTCCGAGGTTTATGTAGATGGAAAGGAATTCGGCTTAGCGCTGGGGGAACGCGACCCCTTCATGGTCGAGGACGTCGCCAAAACGCAGCCCGCCCAGGTCTCAGCGACGGTGGAGAAGGATCCGACCCCTCTGCCTCAGAAGGAAACACGCTCCTCGAACCAAGCCCCGAGCGTGCGACTGCCGGGCACGGATCAGGAACTACCTCCGGGGCTGCGTCCGACGCGCGCCGAAGAGACCGTAAATGCCATCAAGAAGAGCAGTCAGAATGCCGGGGCCAGTGCGGTCCGCACCAAGGCCGACGTTGACGCCCTCCAAGCCAAACTCCAGCCGCAGCTCGATGCGCTGGCGAAGGAAGGCGTGGCGAAGTTTCATTTTGTGGAATATGCCCCTCCTTCCTTCGCGCTTTTCCGTGACCAGATATACCTGCAACTAACTCTTCGCAACCCTGCACCTTTCGATAAGAGCGCGACATCCATCTACAAACGGGCGGCACAGAGTTTTGACCTTTTCCTCGCGCCCTTGCTGAAAGACCTCCTTGCCAAGACCCCGGACGCCCAGGAGCTTGCCGGCCTGGACGTTACGGTCCTCGACCAGTTTGCATCTAACACTTCTTCTTCCGAGGCGCTTGAATACATCTGCCCGTTATCCCCGCTTCGGCAATTCGCGGACTACGCCATCACCAACCAGGATCTGATTAACCAGAGCGTCGTGTTGGTGAACGGAGTGCGGATTTCGCTGAATCTGCAGCAGGTGGAGTGAACCCCGCACCATCTGATTTGAATTCTTTCGACCTCTCCTTTAGCTATTCGCAGAGGTTTGGGAACAACTTGGGAAAATGACCCGTCGCAAAGCGTGCGGGGGCCCTGACGCCAGTGGGGGAAGCATATGAGGACCAACGTCATGGGATTTCACGATCAAATGATTGGTTAGGGATTCTCGGCCGACACTCTCGTCCGTCTCGCCTGATCGGCCTCCTGACGGTCGCCCACTAGCCAGATGCGTAATTACAGCTTCGGTGTCGCAGCGAGATAAGCCGCTGCGGTGAGATTCCTAGCCTCTCGCCCAGACTCTCTCCACGTTCAAGCCCGCACCGGGGGCGGACCACTGGGCGTTGCGTTCCCCGCGCAGTCGGACGACTTCCGCCACGGCTTCGCCGGGAGCTTTCAGTTCAAAGCTGAACTCGCGGCGTTCGGCACCCTGCGCGGCGGCAATGGGTGGCGCGAGTGCCAGCAGCGCAAGCAGCCAGTGAGCGTGACGCATCGGAAACCCTCCGGAAAAAGGAATGGCCCCCGGGGAGTTTCCCCCGAGGGCCAAGGTTTGACATGCCACCGACTCAGAAGTAGAACTTCAGTGCGAGTTGAATCTGACGTGGCGCGAGAGCATAGGTCGCGAACCCGTACCGCGAACTGGACAGGTCCACGGGGCTGGTGCAGTAAGCACAGCTCGGAGTGAAATTCGTATGATTCGGCAGGTTGAAGAACTCCGCCCGGAATTCCGCGCGGCCCCTCTCTTTGATCGGGAACCGCTTCAGCAGGGAGATATCCCAGACTTGGAAGCCAGGCCCCAGCACGATGTTCCGGCCCGCATTGCCGAACGAACCTAGCGCAGGGTCCGTGAAGGCGCAAGTGTTAAAGAACGTTCCGGGTACACAAGGCTTTCCATTGGGGTTTTGGCCGGGCACCAGATCGGGCCGCTGCCCTCCCGTGGAGTTCGAAAAGTTCCCATTGCCGTCCGTGATGGTGAACCAGTTGCCCGTCGAAAGCGTGGTGACTCCGGAAAGCTGCCAGCCGCCAATCACCTGATTGAGGGGGCCGCTCACGCCGCTCCCGAAGTGCTTGCCGCGTCCGAAGGGCAACTCCACGATGTACCCCAGGACGAAGCGCTGGCGAATGTCGAAATCGGAGTTGCCGCGTTCCCAACCCGGATCCGCCCGGAAGAACCGGGGGCCGCTGTTGTTACTCGATCCCAAGTTGGCCGCCGATTCATTGTCAATGGAGTGGCTCCACGTATAGCTTGCAAGAAGCGAGAACCCGTTCGAGAAGCGTTTCTCGGCGCGCGCCTGGAGGGAGTTATAAATTGAATTCCCCATGGAGTTGAAGACGCTGATTCCTGAGTCGATGATGGGATCAGGCCGGCGGGGAGCATAAGCGGCGGTCGAGTCGGGCGTCGGGGTGGGTTGATTGCCGTCGAAGAACGTGTAGAGCTTAGTCCCCTTCGAACCACCGTAGCCGATCTCTACCATGGTGTTATGCGGCAACTCGTATTGCGTCGAGAAGTGCCACTGTTGCATGTAGGGAGTCCGAATGTTGTTGGCCAACTCCAGGAGCTGCGGCGTGTTCGGGTCGACCAACGAACTGGCTGGGAATCCGTCCGCAAAGTGGCTGAGCCCCAGAATACTGCAATCCAGTTCTCCCGCCCCCGGGTTCGCCGAGGGGGCTCCGCAGGGGGTGTTGAAGTTCTGGCTTACAAAGAACGGTGGATTGAAAGCCGGGCTGGGATTCGACCAGGGGCCTGACTCGTAACCCGCGTAAAAGATCCCATAGCCGCCCCGCAGGACCAGTTTATCCCTGACCTTGTAAGCAAACCCTATGCGCGGAGCGATGTTATTGGCATCCACCGGCACCAGCCCGCGGCTGGCGGTGGCGCTGATAGGGACCAGCGCGGCGATGGTGGGCGTCAATTGCGCGGTCTGCCCCTTCGGGACGTAGAGCGTCTGCGTGGCCAGGTCGTAGCTTCCCTGCGCGTTGTACTTCTCCTTGACCGTCGTGAAGAGCTCGTATCGCACGCCCAGGTTCAAGGTGAGTCGCGAACTCACCCTGAAATCATCCTGCATGTAAAACGCGTAGTCCGGCCGCACGTAGTCCACGTTGTGAAGATTGGTGATGTAACCGCTGCCGGAAAGGCCGGCGAGGAACGAGGCGTAACCAGAGCCGCCGCTGCCCGGCGCGCCGGCGTTGTCCGTAAAGGTCGGATCAAAGCCGAGCTGCCCGCGCGGCGAGGCCGGCTGGAAGATCGTGAACTCTTCATGCTTGAACTCAGCCCCGAACTTCAGCGAATGCCCACCGCGAATCCACGTCAGGTTGTCGTTGAGGCTGAACGTGTTCTGAATTTCCAGCGAAGGGAGGTACGTCGGGTCGCCGATCCCGTCCACATCCGAAAAATCGAACTCTGGCATCCCGCCGTTTAGCGGGGCAAAAGGCACGCCCGGAATCCCCAGGTCGGCAGAAACGTTCTTGTTGTAGTTGAACTGGTAGCGGTGCGAATTGATGCGGTTGTACCCGAAGCGGAATTCGTTCACCACGTGGGGATTCAAAATATGCGTCTCGCTCAACGCGGCGCCGAGGTAGAAGTTCACTTCGTTGCCGGTAAAAAAGTCGGCTCCGTTACCACCCGTTGCCTGGAAGACGGAGGGGATGACACTCGGCTGTTTCTCATAGCTGACCCGAGCGAAGGAAGTGTCCTTGTCGGAGAACTTTTGGTCCACACGGACATCGAAGTTATTCCGGTCCTGGGTCCGCTTGGGGGTGGCCAGGAAGTTGTACCCTGCCCCTGAAACGTTGGGCGACGGCCACAGATCCGTAAGCTTCACTGCCAGCGAATCCCTCGCCAGAGTCGGGATGACGTTCAGTGGGTTCCCAGATTCGTCGTAGCCAAAAGGCACCCCGCACTGTCCGGTCGGCGTGTCGGCGCCCGTCTGCGCTTGCCGCACGTCGAAAATCTCCCCGGCGTACGTCATCTGACCATTGCAGTCCAGCACGCCGGTGGGAGAGCTCATGTCCAGGAGGGATGAGAAATCTCCGCCGCGTTCTTCCGGCGTGGGCACCGTCGCCGTCAGGGTGCGCGCCTGGCGGACCCGAAGACCTTCGTAGTCGAAGAAGAAAAAGGTTCGGTTGCGCCCGTCGTAGAGTTTGCCCAGCCGGACGGGCCCGCCGATCGTGCCGCCGAATTGGTTTTGTTGATAAGCACCGCGGTCGGCCTCAAAAAAGTTGCGCGCATCCAGCTTGTCGTTACGAAGGAACTCGTAAACATCCCCGTGATACTCGTTGGTGCCGGACTTGATGGTGGCGTTCAGAATCGCGCCGTTGCCGCGCCCGAATTCCGCGCTGTAGGCGTTGGTCTGGACCTTGAATTCCTGCAAGGCATCCACCGAGGGCTGGACCACGTAACTGGTCCCATTCAGCAAGTCGGTTAGGTTGGAATTGTTGTCGACGCCATCGAGCAGGAAGTTGTTCTGGTAGGAGCGCCCGCCATTGGAAGAGAACCCATAGCTACCTTCGTTGCGCGCGCCCGGCTCAGTCGGCGCCACGCCGGCACTGAGCAACGCCAACTGGGCAAAGTTGCGACCATTCAAGGGCAGGTCGACCATGCGGCGGGTGCTAACTACTTGGCCCAGTTCGGAAGTTTGCGTCTCCAGCAGCGGACTGGATCCATGCACCTCGACCGTCTGAACCATCTGGCCCACTTCTAGAGTGACGTTCACCTCCGCATGCTCCTGGACCTGTAGCTCGATTGGGCCTGCCACGGTGGTCTTAAAGCCCTCCTTCTCGATCTTGACGTTGTAATGGCCGATACGCAGCGGACTCGCAACATAGTCCCCTGAGGGGTTAGTCGTCGTTGAAAAGGTGTTGCCCCTATCCACGTCGGTGACGGTGACTTTGGCTTGCGGAATGACGGCCCCGGTTGCGTCTTTCACCGTTCCCACAATGCTGCCGGTATCTTTCTGCGCCCACGCCGCGAGCGGCAGGGTGACGCAGAACAGGAGTGCGGCTAGGAGCGGCAGTCCGCGCCGCAGGCCGTCCTTCTTGCTCTCTCGCAAATGCGATCCTGATAAACCCACGCCCATATTCTCCTCCTTGGTGTCTAGGCCCACCGACGCGGTCAACAAGCAGCCGGGAAGAAGAGCGAGAACCACTCGTCCGGCATGCCAGTGACTTGCCGACTACTCCTGGCTGCCTGAGGCGCCCGTCTCACCGACAGGCATGGATGTCGCCCTCTCTCCCAGATAAGTGCGCAAAGGATTCCCCACCTCACCGCCTCCCCCACTCTTCTTTGGGACTATCAGGGAAGTATGAAGCGTGTCGGAAGAGTGGATGCTACGGGGGGAGCCAGGAGTTGCCCCCACTCTTGCTTTGGGATTATCAGGGAAGGATGAAGCGTGGGTAATTCCCTCATTAACAGGTGAAGAATCTTCGGCTCCACATGGCCTACTGAGAGAACCGCGGTCGCCGGGCAGGCACTTGGCAGCTTGCCATCGACCGTAAGACCTGTCCTGGCCAGTCAATTTGTCCGACTCCATGCGAGTCCGTGCCGCCGTTACAATTCGACCCAAAACCCTTGACGGACATTTTTACTATTTCGCAAGTTAGAAGTCAAGAGAGATTTGTTCAAGAATGTAAGTAATCTCTCTCAATCAGAAACCCAGGGTGCCCCAATGCTTTTCTGTTGTCACGCGGGTGGGCACGAAACCTGGCTCTCCACACGCTGATTAACGGTCTCTGATCGGGGCACTGTGATCGCTTTGGACCAATGCTCCAGTACTTGCCATTTTGACAAACTAACATTAAAGTATCTTTTTGTTGATTTCGATTGCGCCCTTTGATATAAGCACGAGTATCCAGCCGAGGACGGATGCGAGGCTTCTGGGCGCCTGATTTTCGGCACCCGAATTGGGAAGGCCGGGCCGGCTAGCCGGCGGGGCTCGCCAACGGCGCCATCCCGGTTATGGCGCGAGTATCCTGGCGTCAGTTCAAGGCAAGAATTCCGAGTGGGAGAAAGCTGATGAATAGAGTCGGAGTCGGGGTAGTCGGTACGGGTGCTTACGGCGAAGTGCACGCCCGGGTTTACGCCAAGGATCCGCGCGTAGATTTAGTCCGTGTCTGGAGCCGGAGCGAAGCCCGGGCCAGGAAAGTCGGGCAGGCTTACAGTTGCGCCTGGACGACGCGTTTCGAGGATCTGCTCGCTGACGACCGCATCCAGATCCTCTCGATTGCCACGCCCGACCACGCGCATACCTCGTATGCGATTGCCGCGCTGAAGGCGGGAAAACACATCCTCCTGGAAAAACCCATGGCTCAGACCACGCGCGAGTGCCGGGCGATCCTGGCGGCACGGAACCGCAGCCGGCGCAAGCTCATGGTGAATTATCACAATCGCTGGTATCCCGCTTTTTCGGCGGCGCGCGAGGCCATCGCCGCGGGCAAGATCGGCAAGCCGGTCTGCGCCAACTTCGTCCTCTCGGACACGATTTCCTGGGTGGAAGGAAACATGACCTGGGCCGAGCACAGCGGGCCGGAATGGTTCCTGATGTCCCACATTGCCGACCTCGCCTGCTGGATGCTTCAGGACCGGCCGCGTCAGGTGTTCGCCCTGGCCGCGGAAGGCCTGCTGAAGAGCAAGGGATTCAAGACCAAAGATGTGGTCAAGGCCACTATGGAGATGTGCCGGGGCGCGATCGTCCACTTCGAATCCTCCTGGATTCTCTCCCGCAATTGGCGGAACCCCGTCAACGATATGTGGCTCTCGGTGCAGGGTGAAACGGGCCGCATCGATATCGTCGCCGACTACGAGAGCATCACGGTGACATCGGACAAATATCAGACGCCTTTCGTCCTGCTGAACCTGACTGAAGAGCCGCCCATTCTCGACTTCATCACCTGCGTCATCGAGGATAAGCCGGTGCCGGTCACGGGCGAGGAGGGTCTGTTGGCGACCAGCGCCATCGAGGCGGTGGTCAAGTCGTACCGGACTCACCGCGTCGTTCGTCTCAATTAGTGTCCCGCACGCAGAATCACGAGGGCGGAGAAACCGAGAGGGAGAAAGTTCCATGTGGAGCTGGAAGGAATACCCGAAATCGCAGGCGATGTATGAGGACGCCAAGAGCGTTTTTGCGATGGGCGTGGGCTCTCAGGTGCAGAGTTTCAGTCGACCCCATCCACTCTATATGACGCACGGCCATGGCAGCAGGCTCTTTGACGTCGACGGCAATGAGTTCATCGACTATTTGCTGAATTACGGCCCTCTCATCTTGGGCCACAGTCCGAAAGTTTTGCACGATGCCGTGCGCGACCAGCTCGAAAAAGGCAGCGCCTTCGGCGAGCCTCACCCCCTCCAGGTTGAAGTCTCCCGGCTGCTGATCGACGCGGTCCCCTCCTTCGAAGTCGTGAACTTCAACAACACGGGCTCGGAGGCCGTGCAGGCGGTTTTGCGCCTGGCGCGCGCGGTGACGGGGCGCACGAAGTTCATCAAGTTCGAGGGCCACTACCATGGCTGGATGGACAACGTCTTCTTCAGTTTTCACCCCGACCAGGGCGAGGATTTCGGGACGCGCGAGAATCCCAAGCCGGTGATTCACAATTACAGCAAGGGCATGGCGCCGAACGTCCTTGACAACGCCGTGGCGCTTCCCTGGAACAACCTCGAATACGTCCGGAAGGAGTTCCAGTCGCACCCCAAAGAGATCGCGGCCATCCTCACCGAGCCCATCATGAGCAACTGCGGTATCATCATGCCGCGCCCGGGATATCTGGAGGGCCTGCGCCAACTCGCCACTGAATACGGCGCGATGCTCATCTTTGATGAAACCATCACCGGGCTGCGCGGCGCGCTGGGCGGGGCGCAGGAAATGCTGGGCGTCATCCCGGACATCACTTGCGGATTCAAAGCGCTGGGTGGCGGCTTCCCGATCTTCGCCTACGGCGCCAGCCGCGAAATCATGCAAGTGGTTTCCCGCCGCCAAGCAGTCCACGCCGGCACCTTCAACGGCAACGCCATCGGCTGCGCCGCTGCCAAGGCGGTCCTCACGGAATTGAAAAAGGACAACTGCGCCATCCTTCGCCGCATCAACGACCTCGGTAAGCACATGATGAGTGAAATCGGCCGGATGGCGGAGAAGCACAAGATAACCGTGCGCATCCAGGGGCCGGGGTCGGTGTTCTGCGTCTCTTTCCACGACCACGAAATCTGGGATATGCGCGACGCGTTCGATCAGGAAAAGGAAACCTACTTTGTCTTCCGGCAACTGCTGCAGGACCACGGCATCCACATCTTCCCCACCGAGAAGGGGTTGTGGTATCTCTCTGCGGCGCACACGGACGAGGACATCCGCCGGACCTTGGCGACCGTTGACAAGGTTTTTGGGATCATGAAAGGCACGAGCTTATGAAGGGCAAACAAGTTCGCGTCGGCGTGGTGGGTACGGGCGTCTGGGGGCGAATGCACATTCGCGCCTATCTCCAGCACGCCTCCGCCGAGCTCGTTGCCATCTGCGACCTGGACGCGAAGCGGGCCGCGGCCACCGCCAGGGAATTCGGGATTCGCAAATTCTTTACCAGCGTCGATGCTCTGCTCGACGAAGGCCTGGACGGCATTTCCATCGCTACGCCGGACGCCGCCCACGCCGCCATCGCCCTGAAAGCCGCGTCGCGGGGTGTTCACATGCTCGTGGAAAAACCTCTCGCCACGACGGTGCGCGAATGCCGGCAGATGATTGTGGCCGCCCGGCGTCATGGGGTGCACCTCATGGTGGACTGGCACAACCGCTGGAATCCGGCGTACTACTCCGCCTGGCAGGCCATCCGCAAGGGCGAACTGGGCGAGATCAGTTACATCTACTACCGACTCAGCGACACAATTTACGTGCCCACGAAGATGCTTCCCTGGGCGGGCGAATCCTCGGTCATGCTATTTCTCGGGAGCCACTCGCTGGACACAACCTGTTGGCTGATCGGTGCAAAACCCGTGCGCGTCTTTTGCCAGCGGAAGGAAGGCATTTTGACGCGACGCGGGATTCCCACCGCCGATATGTACATCACCATGGTCGATTTCACGAACGGGGCGACGGCGGTCATCGAAAACAGTTGGGTGCTGCCGCAGTCTTCCCCCAGCCTGATCGACCACCGCTGCGAAATCATCGGCACGAAGGGAGTCGTCTACCTCGACCTGACACATCATGGCGCCGTCGCCAAGTACACTGCGAAGACGCCCGCGGGCTTCCCTGACGCTTCCTTCCCGGACCTGTTCATCACACCCGAGATCCACGGCAAGCAGATGGGATTCAGTGTCGAGAGCATGTATCACTTTGTGGAGTGTTTGCGCGACGGCAAGAAACCATTGACGAGCGGCGAGGACGGCCTGCTGAACACGCGGCTGATCAACGCTGCGGAAGATTCCGCCCGCAAAGGCATTCCCATAGAGTTGCGAAATCTCTAGACATGATCGGAGGAGATATGAAAGCTGCGGTGCTCGAAGCCATAAAGAGAATCGCTGTCAAGGATATCCCCGCCCCCATTCCCAAAGATGATGAGGTGCTCATCAAGGTGAAGACCTGTGGGATGTGCGGCACCGACCTGAAGCTTTACAACGGCCAGTACTCGGCTCGAGTTCCTGTGGTGCCCGGGCACGAGTATTCCGGTGAGATCGTTGCGTTGGGGGAAAACGTCAGGAACCTCAAGGTGGGTCAGAGGGTCGTGAGTGACCCCAACGAGAGCTGCGGCAAGTGTTACTGGTGCCGGAACCACCAGCCCTGTTTCTGCAAGGAACTCGCCGCTTACGGGGTGCTGCGCGACGGGGGGTTTGCCGAATACTGCACGGCCAGCGAGAAGGGCGTGTACCCCATTCCCGAAGGCGTGGACGATGAAACGGCAGCTTTTGCTGAACCGGTCTCCTGCGTCGTGCACGCAGTGGATAGGGTCAATTACCATTCTGGAGAAACGGTCGCTATTATCGGTGGCGGGCCGATGGGCCAGATTCACCTGCAGTTTGCCTTGTGCTCCGGCGCCAGGAAGGTCATCCTGATTGAGCCGGAAGAAACCCGTCGCCAAATGGCAAAGAGGTTTGGCGCGCACGTGGTCATCAATCCGAAGGAGGGGGACCTCAAGGAGCAGGTCCTGGCCGAAACTGAAGGTCTGGGGCCGGATGTAGTGGTCGAGGTTGTCGGCCGTGCGGATACCATTGAACTGGCCGTGGAACTGGCAAAGCTGGGTGGCCGGGTGCTCATCTTTGGATTTGCGCCGGAGGGGCAAAAGGCCACCATTATTCCTTTCAATGTGCTTTCGCGGGAACTGACTATTTTGGGTTCCTGGGTCAATCCTTACAGTTACTCGCGCGCGCTGGAAGTGCTGGCCTCGGGCAGGATTCAGGTGAAGCCGCTCATCAGCAACCGGCTGAAGTTGGATGATATTTCCAATGCCTACACCCTGCTGCAGGAAAAACCGGCGGGATTCATGAAGTCTCTCGTGTCACCGTAGGCGGCGCGGAGCTTGACGCTCCGCGGCTACTGGGCGGCCGTCGCAGCGGAGTTCCCCGGGGGCGGATCCTCTTCCGTGAACATGGCGCGCGCGGCGCTGGGCGTGACGCCGTCGATGATGAAGCGTGGCGGCTTGAGCAGCGGCACCTCGAAAATCCTTTCGGTGATGAGCAGGCCCGCTCCCAGAATTCCGACCTCTGAACCCAGTTTGCCAAAGCGGAAGACGAGGTCTTCCGTCGCGTGGCTGAGCGCCTGCATGCGCACGACGCGGCTGATGTGGTCCAGGAGCGCATGGCCGGCGGCCTCCAGCCGATAGTCCAGCACGACGATGGAGGGATTAAGAAGGTTCACCAGATTGGCGAGCGCCAGGCCCAGGTATTTCCCCAGGTCCTCCACAATCGCCACCGAGAGCTTGTCGCCCAGGCGCGCGGCGTTCAAGACCGTCCAGCCGTCGATGCGGCTGGCGTCACCCTCCGCCATTTCCAGACAGCGCGAGTAACCGCCCTCGGCCATCGCCTTGCGCAGCCGCGTCTCCAGCGCGGTTACGCCAGCGATCGCTTCCAAACATCCCATGCTGCCGCACTTGCACGCCGGGCCGTCCTCCAAAATGTGCGTGTGGCCGAATTCCCCAGCGCTGAAGCAGTGCCCCTGCAGCACTTTGCCACGCACGATAATTCCCGAGCCGATTCCTTTCCCGTACTCGGCATAGATCATCTCCTCTGCCATTTCGCCAGCGCCCAGCACGCGTTCCGCCACCGCCTTGGTGCGTGAGTTATTCTCGACGGCGGTGGGGATTCCGAATTCTTCCTCGAGGATGTCTTTGAGCTTGACGTTGCGCCAGAAATCGATCGTCGAGGACATGATGATGGTCCCCTCGCGGCTGTTGACCAGCCCGGGAACCCCCACCCCGATTCCGCGGATCTTCTCCCGGTCCACGCCGGACTGCGCGATCACCTTGCGGATGCTGGAAGAGAGCTGGCGAATCAACCCGTCGATTCCTGCCGCAAGGTTTGTTGCCTCGCGAAAGGAGAGCACGATGCGGGGATGCAGATCGAGCAAGGAGGCGTCGAGAAATTCCTCATCGAAGTCGAGCGCAATCACGTAGCCCGACTCCTCGTTGATCTGCAAGAGCACCTGCTTGCGACCGGTGGGGTTATTGGCGTGGCCGGTGACCTTGAGCTTTCCCTCCTTCAGCAGTTCTCGCACCAGCAGAGAAATCGTGGCGGGGCGGAGTCGCGTTAGCTCGTGAATGCCGACGCGCGACACGGGGCCGAATCGTCGCGCGGCAGCGATGATGACGGCTTTATCCTTTTCCCTGACGGTCGGGACGTGTTTCATAGCTTCCGTTCTTTTCCACGCAGCCCAACGGTAGTACTGCCGATTTCATAAGTCAACCGTTTGCAGGGTCCCCTGCCTGCCTCCAAACCTCCCGGGATAAATTTACACTTATGATTTTTTCTATTGACATCGTAATATGGGTCTGACAAAAGAAGGGCCGAAATTGTCCGACAATACGAGATGGAGATCCGATCCCTTACGCCCCCTGCGAGGGGAAAAACGGAATCGAGGAGTGGGTTTTAGCCATGAATGAATCGAACATCAGCGCGGTTTCCGGTCCCACCTCGGCCCCACTCAGTTACGAAGTGGAGGCAACGGCTGCCGCCAGCAAGGCCCCCGGCGGCCGGCTGGTGTCGCTCGACGCCTTTCGCGGCTTCATCATGATGATGCTGATATCGAGCGCCTTCGGCCTGGTGTCGCTCCAGAACGATCCCACCTTCGGCTGGCTGGGCCGCCAGTTCGATCACGTGGAGTGGACGGGCATGGCGTTCTGGGACCTCATCCAGCCGTCGTTCATGTTCATGGTGGGGCTGGCGATGCCCTTTGCCTTTGGCCGCCGCGCCGCCCAGGGAGAGAGCTTCGGCCAGCAGTTTCGCCACGCCCTGTGGCGATGTTTCATGCTGTGGTTCATCAGCCAGATCCTGATGTCGATTTCGGACGAAGGCTATCCGCGCTACGTCCCGCACTTTCAGCTGGACAACGTTCTCGCGCAGATCGCCTTCACCTATCTCGCGTCCTTCCTCATCATGCGGCTGGAATTCCGCTGGCAGGTGGCTGCCGCCGTGGCCATTCTGGCCGTGCACTGGGGACTGTTCGTGGCCTTCCCCGGAGCGAACGGACCCTTCTCGATGACCGACAACATCGGCCAGAAGATCGACCGGGTAATTCTGGGAGTGAATCCCGACGGATATTACGTGAGCATCAATTGGATGAGCAGCACGCTGACGACGCTCCTCGGGGTGTGGTGCGGCCAGCTTTTGCGCCAGAAGCGCAGCCACGCCTACAACGTCGCCTGGATGGCGGGTGGGGCCGCCGTCTGCTTCCTGCTCGGCTTCGCGCTGCTGCCCTTCAATCCCATGATCAAGCGCATCTGGACGGAATCCTTCTCGCTGGTCAGCGGCGGCTGCGTTCTTCTCATTCTGCTTTTCTTCTACTGGCTGGTGGAAATGCGCGGGGTTCGACGGCCGGTGTTCCCGCTCGTCGTGTTGGGGACAAATTCAATTTTCATCTACTGCGTGTATATCCTCTTCACCGAGATGCTCCACAGCATCGTGGGAACGTTCACGAGGAACTATGTTTTTCTCGGCCGGCTGGGGCCCATCGCGCAGTGCTTCACCGTATTCCTCATCATGTGGTATCTCTGTTACTGGCTCTATCAGCGCAAGATTTTCTTCAAGATCTGAGTGGGTGGCAGTCGGACCGGTGCCCCGCGAGGCGTAACGAATGCGTTCCTGGTTTTTTCTCTTCAGCTGCAACCTGATGTGGGCGCTGCAATTCACCTGCGTCAAGCTGGTGCAAGACCAGGTTGGATCACTGTTCACCGTCTGGGGGCCGATGACCCTCTCGACCGTGATGCTTTATCCGCTGGTGCGCGCCGAACGGCGGCATGACCGCGGGCCGGACCGGCGGCGATGGCAGGACGTGTTTGCCTATTTTCTGATGGCGGCGGTCGCCGTCTTTCCCGCCCAGGTTCTGGTCACCTGGGGAACGCGCATGTCGTTGGCCAGCAACGCCGCGCTCATCGCCCTGACCGCGCCGATTTCCATGGCCATCATGGCCGTCCTGATTCTGGGGGAGCGAATGTCCGCGGGCCGCTGGATCAGTTTCGGCCTGGCAATCATGGGAGTTATCCTCTGCTCAATCTCCGACCTGCGCCACATGGATTTCGGTAAGGGTTACTGGGCTGGAAACCTACTGATTTTCCTGGGAACGACGGGAAGTGGTTTCTACAACACCTACGGCAAGAAAATGATGGAGCGTTACACGCCCATGGAGATGCTCTTTTACACCTACCTGGCGATGTTCGTCATCATGACGCCTCTCACGCTGGCAAGAGAACCCGACGTCTTCCGCCGCATCCCGCATTTCACGGCTCAGACCTGGGTGGGGCTGATCCTGCTGACCTTCTTCCACAACTTCCTTTCCATGGTCCTGTTCCTCAAGGCGCTGAAGAAACTGGACGCGATTCAAGCTGCGCTCTCGATCTACCTCGTCACATTCTTCGGAGTCCCCATCGCCGCCCTCTGGCTGGGCGAGCGGCTCACCCTGGCAGCCGTTGCAGGTGGACTGCTGGTGCTGGCGAGCACCCTGTTGATTACGCTCTGGGAGCAAAAGCGCGCGGCGCTTTCCACCCCCGCCACGTGAGTTAATTTGCCGATTGCGCGCCTTCCACGAGTCGGCGAATCGCGGGCGTGATGGCGATGATCAATTCGACCCGCGGCCTGGCGCAGCGGTCGAGCAGAGGCTGCTGCTTCGCACGCCAATCCCGGGGCGCGGCCTTCCCACTTTCGAGATAGTCCAGAGCTTCCAAACCCGCCGCCGCGAGCGCCGAAACGTCTTCGGCCACGGGAACCGCTTCCGCGAGGAGCGCCGAGCGCCGCATCAGGGGCAGGACTTCCTTGCCGCAATCGCGCCAGAGGGTCAGTTGCTGGCGAATCTCATCCTTATGGTCTTGCCAGGCCGCGACCCGCGCCGCGAATTTCCGCGCCACATCGCTTTCCGGCGGCGTCGCGTCCACCAGGCGGTTCAACGGTTTGAGGCTCGTGTAGTGGTTCACCTGCCGGCGGATGTCGCAATTGATGGGCACCAGCGCGGAGTCGAGGGTGGCGAGCGGCGCTGCGTCCGCGTCTCCCGCCAACCGCTCGAGCATTTGGCGTGAAATCGTGCGATGCGTGAGGCCGCTCCAGGCCAGCTCGCGGCTCATCAGTTCGAGCCGGCGATACATGGAATCCGCGTCCTTGACCTGCTGCGGCGACCAGAGGCGCTCGGCGATGGCGGCGGCGCGCGGCCAGTCGGCAGAGTTGATGTTCTGGTCGTCGATGTTTTCTGTCCAGGTGCAGGCCTCGCCGCCCAGAATCCTCGCCTGCTCTTCCGGGGTCAGGCTGGCGGTCTCACCCTCCAGCGGGTCCACGCGGTAGTGGTCGGAAGCGGATTGCATCAGGTCAAGGTAATAGCCCGTCGATAGAATTCCCTGGTAGCCGTGCCGCGCCGCTTCCGCCAGCGACTTCTGCCCGCGCCACGACTGCACCACGATGTCCTTGGGAAGCTCGGGATGGAGAATCTCATCCCAACCCAGCAGTTTCTTGCCATGCTTCTGAAAAATGGGCAGCATCCGCTGGTTGAAGTACGCCTGGAGGTCGCCGCGGTCTTTCATTCCGTGCTCGCGCATGAAGGCCTGAATGCGCGGGCTGGCGGCCCAGTGTTTTCCGTTCACCTCGTCGCCGCCGATGTGAAAGTACTCGTCGGGGAAAAGCTCCGCCATTTCACCGATGAAAGCATCCAGAAAGGCATAAACCTCCTCGCGCGTGGGGTCCAAGGCGGGATCGCGAACCCCGAGCTGGCGATCGATGGAATAGGGGCCGGGGAGGCTAGCCAGTTCCGGATAGCCCACCAACCAGCTCGTCGTGTGCCCCGGGATGTCAAACTCCGGCACTACGCGAATCCCGCGCTCACTCGCGTACGCCACAGCCTGGCGGATTTCCGCCTGCGTGTAATAGTTCCCGTCCGACCCGAGTTCATGCAGCTTCGGAAAGCTGTGGCTCTCCACGCGGAAGCCCTGGTCATCGGAAAGGTGCCAATGGAAGACGTTCAGCTTGGCGATGGCCATGCCATCGAGGGTCCGCAGAATCAGCGGGAAAGGGATCCAGCGGCGGGAGACGTCGAGCATCAGGCCGCGCCAGGGGAAACGGGGGCGGTCTTCGATCGTCACCGCGGGCGCGCCAAAACCTTGGTCATCCCAGCGCACAAGCTGGCGGAACGTTTCGAGCCCGCGCAGGATGCCGACCGGAGTTGCCGCTGAGAGTTCGGCGCCCTGCGCGCTCACCCGGAGCGTGTAGGATTCGTCTTCGCGCATCGACTGCACCGCTTCGCCAGCATGAGCGCAGCGGATTACCAGCGTCGCCTTGGAAGGATCCGCCTCCGGCGCGGGGTTCATCGGAATGCCTGTCTGGAGCGAGAGAGCCTCGACCGCACGCCGTGCCGCCGCGTCGAGCCGCGGCTCCTGATAACCGGTGAGGGCGACGCGGAAGGCCCCCCCGATCTCCAGTCGTCCGCTCCCCCAGACCAGCTTGGCCGGTTGCGGCATCAGGCGGTTTTCCTCCGCGCGGAGCGCAGGCCAGCCGGCGGCCAGGAGGAGGGGAAACAATACGAACGTGGTTTTCGCGCGATACAACAATGGCATCGATAGCTCCTGTGGAAAGATTGATTGCCCCGCGGCGGGGATTATAGGCTGCGTGTACGCCAGTCAGCAAGAGGGAATGGTAGTTCCAGAATTCCCCCTCATCTGAGCCACGAAGAGGTCTGGGCCCGCTCCATGTTCCACGAGGATTTCTTTGATTGTAGCCAGGGAGGGGAATCCAAAAACTCTTACGCATGCCGACACCCGACAAGACGGGCGTGGATTCCTTCCCGAGAGAGGTGGATCTTTGCGGGTGCCGCAATGAGATAAGCCGCAGGCGTAATGATTTGTGACGTAACCCCGTCTGAACTACGGCCTGCCATGCAGAATTACCGAATGCTGCTGACCGCTTGAGCTCTGCCCTAACCTCAAGAAGGAAGATGATTTGGTAACAATTCGGGATAGTTCGTAAGACCGCATTTCGGCAATTTCCAAGCGTGCTCTTTCAACCACTCGGACACCTCTCCGCGGCTTCAAAGCTACCGAACCCAGGCGGGAAACAGCAGGAACAGGACTCTTGCAGTACAACATGCCCCCCGCATTCCACGCCAAAAACACCGCGCCTCCCCAGAGGAGAGGCGACGAGAGTTCCTTGAACTCTCCGTCGCGTAGGGCCTGGCTTTCAACCCTCAGGGTCCCTCGACTTCTTTGCGCAATCCTTCCAGGAATTCCTGGTCGTCGTCGGTTTCCTGTTTTTTGATTTGATTGAACGTGGCGAGCGCCTGTGCGGCCTTGTCATTTTCTCCCAAAAGAGTATAGGCGCGGCTGAGCTGGTAATAGGCCTGCGCCAATGCGGGGTCGTCCCCGATAGCGGCTTCCAACTCGCGCGCGGCAGGAGCGGGTTGGTTCGCGCGCAC
>Ga0187878_1002295_pt1 | contig 17262 bp, 14 predicted proteins | sample June2016WEW_17_1_FD_132979 | JGI IMG/M metagenome (GOLD analysis project Ga0187878, IMG submission 132979) | Peatland microbial communities from SPRUCE experiment site at the Marcell Experimental Forest, Minnesota, USA - June2016WEW_17_150 | ecosystem: Environmental > Terrestrial > Soil >...
AAGTCAACTGCATAAGTCTGGATGGAGCTAATCAGGGCTACTCCCAGCGAAAGGGCTGCCGCAAACAGGATGCCAATGGCAGTGTCCTCCTTGACGGTGCCACCTTTCGAGAATAATCCAATACTGAGGGCAATGATCACTGCTGCAATTACCGCCCCGACCAGCAGGTTTCCGTGCAAGAGAAAAGCGATTGCCACTCCAGGCAAGATGGCGTGAGCCATAGCGTCCCCAAGGAAGGCCATTCCGCGCAAAACAACATAGGTCCCCATGACAGCGCATAGAATCCCGACCATCAAGGAGGCCAGCAGACCTCGAACCATAAACTCGTATTGAAGAGGTAGGAGCAGCCAGTTCAATTAACTTTCCCCTTCTGAGTAAGACCTTCGTCGGGCGGACAGCAATCGTCCACCAAGATTGTGCCGTCTGGCAATTTCAACATCTGGGGACCGAAGGCCTTGGCCAAGTTTTCAGGTGACAAGACTGATTTCGGATCCCCAAACGCGATCAAATTGTGGTTTAGGAGCAAGACAGAGTCAAACCGGCTGGAGGCCAGGTTCAAGTCATGCGTGGAAATCAGAACCGTGACTTTTTTCTGGCGCAAATGGTCAAGCAGAGCCAGGGTCGCTTCCTGGGTGGTGGCATCGACTCCCGTAAAGGGTTCATCCATCAAGAAGATGTGAGGCTCCTGAGCAAGGGCACGCGCCAGGAAAACTCTCTGCTGCTGACCGCCTGACAATTCTCTAATCGCATGGTCCGCCATGTCGGCAATTCCCATTTGCTGGAGGCTATTCCACGCAATTTCCCGGTCAAACCGCCCAGAGCGCTGCAGCCACTTCTGATGTCCGAACCTCCCCATCAAGACAACATCCCGCACCGTTACAGGAAAGTGCCAATCCACTTCTTCCCTTTGAGGAACGTAAGCAACGCAGTCCAGGTGATGACCGAGGGGCAGGTTATGGATGAATATTTTACCTGAACGCAGAGGCAGGAGACCCACCAGAGCTTTAAACAAGGTGGATTTCCCGGCGCCATTCGGACCTACCACAGCGACACGCGCCCCGTGAGGAATCTGAAAAGTGACATCTCGCAAGACCGGGATGCCATCATAAGCAACAGATATGTTATCAACATCCAAACGAGCAGGGGAAACAGAGAGATTATCCATATTACTTTAATGCATCCAGTATAACAGTCACATCATGCTTGATCATATCGATATAAGTGGGTGCGGGGCCGCCTGGCCCAGAAATGCTTTCAACATATAGACCGGTGATCACCTTAACCCCAGTCTCGGAGGCGATTTGCTGAGCCAGGGCCTGATTTTCACCGATGTCCAGGAAGATGGCAGGCGCCGCACTGATCCTAATCGTATTGATCAAACTGGCAAGCTGCTGCGCAGATGGAGAAGCATCCGTGGTAACACTTGGGATTACCGCACCGATGATTTTAAAGTCGTAGGCATTTGCAAAATATCCCAGGGCATCATGATTGGTAACAAGCAGGCGCTTGCTGACCGGAAGTTGATTGACCTGGTTTTTTACCCATTGGTCGAGTGCCTGAAGTTTGGCTATGTAGGCATCCGCATTAGTGGAATAAATGTCTTTCCCGGCTGGATCTGCCAGCATAAGACCGTCCCGGATCTGGATGACATAATTTATTGTATCAAGGGGATTCATCCACATATGGGGATCGCCCTGGGGATGTACGCCGGACGGGTCGGGGGCAGGTACGATGCCGTTCGTGGCAGTGATAATCTGGCGTTGTCCACCGAGGCTATCGATCGTCTTTTGCAGCCAGGCCTCGTATCCCAGGCCATTGACGATCAGCACCTGAGCCTGGGCGAGCTTGGTAACATCCTGGGGTTTGGGTTGGTACTCGTGGGGATCAACCGTGACCGGGAGGAGTGTCTCTATGCTAATCCGGGTACCAGCAATGTTCTGGGCAATATCCCCGAGGAAAGTTTCGGTGGCCACAACGACCGGCAATCCGGATGCCGTAGGGGCAGGTTGGCATGCCGATAATAATAGGCACCCGACTAAAACACCGGAGGTTACATATGCTTGAATCGATTTCATTTTTATTATTCAATATTGGCGGAAACCATTGTAAAAAAGCTGCAAAAATATACTTTTACGCGTTCACAAGATCGATTTTATAACCCAAGTTGGTAAAAACGAGTGTGAATGATCACCGATCCGATATTTAATAATAGGATCGCGACCACCGTCAGCACAACGAATGGGCGCGCCTGTTTAGGTTCCCAGCCATTCCTCTGAATATTCTTCCGGTGTTTTTTATCCAAGGACAATCCAGTCGCAGCAGCCACCGGAACAGCTACACAGCAAATACACATAATCTACCTCCTATGAGTCAGGTCGGCAGGCTTTACATAAACCAAAGACCTGCAACCAATGGTTCTCTATCTGAAAACCTGTCCTTTCTGACACAGCATTAAATAGGGGATCAAGCTGATCGCCTTCAAACAAAACCGCCCTCCCGCATTGAGTGCAAATCATCAGGTGCTGGTGGCCATCCCCTGCCCTGATGAAGGCCTGACATCCCCTGGTTTGGTGGACGCGTTGGACCAAACCCAACTCCTCGAGTTTTTCGAGAGTGCGGTAAACGCTGACCAAGCCAAGACCGGGGCAATCCTTGCGAGCTTCGTCATAAACCTCGACCGGGGTGAGGGCATAAAAACTTTCAGCCAGCGCCTCCACTACTGCCCGCCGGGGTGCAGTCAGTCTACACCCATTTTTATGCAGTTTGTCGAACCAATACCAGTCTATCCCGGGCATTTAATATCCTCATGTTATTGATAATGATTTTCAATTGTAGCCACCCCCATTTCGTTTGTCAAGAAAAAATCAGCTCGAGTGCCAGGAAGAGCCTAACCCCTGGCTGGTAATCGATCACTTCCGTTGTTTCTCCAGCAATCTTTTTTTACGACGGCTCAATTCTTCCATCCAATGACGGACCTCATAACGCGGGAGGTCAATCGAATTTAATAAACCTTCCGCTCCCAAGGTCCATTTCATGGCTTCGGCATAATCGCGCTGGTGATGTTCATAGTATTTAGCAAGTTCAACGTGAGCGTAAATATGTCCCTGCGCGGCAGCTTTTTGCCACAGAGATACGGCAGATTCGAGGTCACCGCGACGGCGTTGTAAGGCGGAGAGCCTTTGTACTGCCACGCTAAAATCCATTTCACTTACACCCACCTCCAGTCCGCGTTCGTAAAGGCGAGCTGCCTCTTCTCTACGGTTCAAGTCTTCAAACAATTTCGCCAAGGCAATGAAATCCAGGCCATGCTGCACCCGGCCATCAAACGGGGCATGCAGGACGGAAGCCATGTGATTCATCAATGCTGCCAGCGCGACGATATCCATGGCATTATGGTAAAACACACCCTTCAGAGGCGTGGCGTCACCGGTGCGTAAATAATCAAAGTAAAGATAAGGAATTTCGTACCCGGGAACTTCATCGATTGACCGCGGCGCTACAAGGACATTCTCTTCGAGGTATTTCAAGGCGCGGCTGGGAAGACGATCACGCCAAAGTCGCCGGGCCAGGGGTAGTAAATCGAGATGTGCAAAATTCTTGAAGGGCACAGGTAGATCGTGTAGCAAGTAACGCGTGACCAGGAGAGGAGCGTCAAAGGCCTTTCCATTGAATGTGACAAGCGCCGCATTGGGAGCCAGGAAATCCATCAGCCCTTCGAGCATGGCAGATTCCTCGGATGGGTCGCGCATAAAGTATTGAACCAGGTGGAAGTTTTCTCCTTCGAAACGCCCAACGCCAACCAGAAAAGCATAAGTGCCTGTCCCACCTGCCAGACCAGTGGTCTCAACATCAAGGAAAGCGAATGACTCCAGGGGCAGATCGGCAAGGCGCGCATCGCGCGCCCATTGTGCAACAGTCAGGAGAGGGACGGATATACGCAATGGGGTAAGACCATGACGGTAATCGGAGGGAAATATCTGTTCAGAAACAAATGTTTCCCCCTGCCGGGTAGAAACGAAATGACCATCCACAACAGATTGGATGGCGGCTTCCTTTTTCGGGTTTGAAACCTGCGGCTGGAGTTCCGCTGCGCCGATTTTTACTCCCAATGATTTAAGTTTTCCAGCAAGGGAGGATTTTAGCGGATCGGTCATCGAAGAGATTATATCCTTAAGAATCCTATCCAACCTGACGGATTATTATTGAAGTGGTATTTTGGATGCTATTTTGACGATGACCGTTTAATATTGGAGGAATGAGTACTGACATTGCGGCGATAACACAAATGGATCCGTCCGCAAATTTTGGACAGGCAACAAAGAATACGGAGAGGGATGGGAATTCCTTTTTCCAGAAACAAGGGGATTAATCGCGGGGGCTCAAAGTACCGAATTGTAACTCCAACCTTAAATATTCTCCGGATGAGTTGACTTGGGCCGAAAAAATTGCTATACTATGTAAGCGCTTTCAGAAAACGCTTACATTTTTCCCTACCATGTCCATGCATATGTCCCGTCTCACGATTGCCGATGTAGCCCAAAGAGCAGGCGTCTCCATCGCCACAGTCAGTCGTGTTCTGAACGGCACTGCACCGGTTGATGCAGAGACAGCAGAGCGGGTCCGTTCTACAATAACCGCGCTGAATTACGTTCCCCATGCTGCGGCACGAACACTTGCCAGCCACCGAACAGATACTATTGGATTACTCCTGCCTGAAATCAGCGGGGCCTTCTTTCAGCCATTACTTCGGGGGATAGAGGCAGGGGTCAGCGAAGCAGGATATGACCTGTTAATCCATTCCACGCAATCACGCTCTGAAAACGCTCCCCATCGTCCACTCGGTGAACACAATACAGATGGTCTATTGGTTTTCACCGAAAGCCTGGATGAGAAAGAGCTAACTCGTTTGTACAAGAGCGGGTTTCCGGTTGTTTTACTTCACCAAGCCCCTCCCATTTCCTTGAATATCCCAGTAGTAACCATTGAGAATCAGTCCGGCGCGCAGAATATCGTGGAACACCTTATCGAAATACATCGTTGCTGCCGGATTGTTTTCTTGCAGGGTCCGGAAGGCCATGAAGATTCGACCTGGCGGGAAAAAGGATATCGCCAGGCGCTGAAAGCCCACCGCATTTCATTTGATCCATTGCTTATAAGACGAGGTAACTTTGACCGCAATGTAGCGCGTTCCTCCATGGAACGGTTGATCGCAGAAGGGGTAGATTTCGATGCCGTTTTTTCCGGTGACGACGAATCCGCGATCGGTGTGCTCATGGCTTTACGCCAGGCCGGAAAGAGAGTACCGGAAGAAATCGCAGTCGTCGGATTCGATGACTCATTGTTCGCGGGAACGCTATTGCCCCCATTGACCACAGTGCATGCACCGACCGAACTCGTCGGAAAAAAGGCAGTTGGGGAACTTGTGCGCCTCATCCAGGGTGAAGAAATCGAACCAAGAGTGGTTTTACCCACTGAATTGACAATCCGCCAGTCTTGCGGATGCCATCCCTAATTAAAAAGGAGGTGTCCAACGAACCATAAAAATCCCAGGAGAATTCAAATCTTTTCATTTCAAGAAATTCGGAGGAGAAACATGAAAACGAAATTGCTATTGCTGGTTACGAGTATTCTTGTCATCACAAGTTTGTTGATGGCATCCTGTGGAACGACACCAACATCGGGCAGCGGGGATTATTTAACGATCAACTACGAACAACTGTCCACTTGGGTGCGCAACTTTAATCCCTTTTCGGCTTCTGCGCTTGGTTCAACCGCGACTGCCATCTATGAACCGATGATGATTTATAACAAGTCGACGGCAAAGCTGGTGCCGTGGCTGGCAACGGATTATACTTGGAGCGCGGATAATAAAACCCTTACCTTTAAGATCCGCCATAATGTTAAATGGTCAGATGGGCAACCATTCAGCGCTAATGATGTTATCTACACTTTTAATCTACTAAAAGACAATTCCGCCCTGGCAGGCACAGCCTCCAACATCCTGAACCAATATATCGACACCTTTTCGGCACCCGACGATTTCACAGTCGAGTTCAATTTCAAGACTGTTTATACCCCCTCTCTGTACGATCTCGCCAACCAGCTCATTGTGCCGGAGCATATTTGGAAAGATGTCGGCGATCCTACCACATGGACCAATGATAACCCAGTTGGGACTGGTCCCTTCACACAAGTAACCAAGTTCGATGCCCAAATTTATATCCTGGATAGGAACCCACACTATTGGCAAGCTGGCAAACCCTACTTCCAAGGCATCCGCTATCCCTCCTATGCAGACAACGATGCCGCCAACCTTGCACTCGCCAACGGTGATTTGGACTGGGCAGGCAACTTTGTTCCGGACATCGAAAAGACGTATGTAGCAAAGGATCCGCAGAACTTTCATTACTACTTCGTCGGCGCAGACTGCGTGCTGCTTTACATTAACCAGACGATCAAGCCCTTCGATAATCCAGCCGTACGCAAAGCAATCAGCATGGGGATTGACCGTGAGATGGTTGTCCAGACTGCCGAGTTCAGCTACATTCCGCCAGCAGATGCCACTGGCCTGGGGGATGCATATGGTGCTTGGAAAGATCCAGCCGCGATCGCAGCCGGGACTTGGGTCAAATACGATTCTGCAGCCGCCAATGCTGCCCTTGATGCGGCTGGTCTAACAAAAGGATCCAACGGAACCCGCATTGACCAGGACGGCAAGCCAATGAGCTATGAACTTATCGTCCCCGCCGGCTGGACGGACTGGATCTCAGCCGCCCAGATCATTGCCCAGAACATGCACGACCTTGGGATCGAGATCAACCTGACTACACCTGATGAGACCACAGACCTTGAGCAGGTTGAAAAAGGCGATTTCCAATGGGCGATGTATTCGGGCTCAGGCGGTCCGACCCCCTACAACTTCTATCGTGGGCAAATGAGCAGCATTACCGTCCAACCTGTCGGACAGGCAGCAGGCGAAAATTTCCTGCGATATGTCAACCCACAGGCAGATACATTGCTCGATAATTTTGCAACCACCTCTGACATTACCCAACAAAAACAAATCATGGCCCAGATCGAGGCAATCTTTGTCGACCAGGCTCCCGCTTTGCCACTCTTCCCAGGGCCGGATTGGTACGAGTACAATACCACCCGGTTCACGGGATTCCCAAGCGCAGACGACGCATATGCTCCCGGTGTACCATGGCCGAACGGTCCTTACAACACTGCTCTAATCGTCTTCACCACAATTAAACCAAAGTAACCCGCAGAAATAGTCCGGGGTTGCACTATTTGTAACAGTGCAGCCCCGGCAGCTCAATTCTTCCATCGGAGAAATGGAAAATGAAATACATCCTACGACAGGTGGGACTCTATCTCCTAGCTGCCTGGGCTTCGCTGACGCTCAATTTCATCCTACCGCGCAGTATGCCAGGGGATCCTGTCACTGCTTTGGTTGCCCGTATGCATGGACGGTTCAGTGCTCAGCAAATTGAGGCCATTAAGACTGCGTACGGATTCACGAACGGTCCAATTCTTTCTCAATACTTCCAGTATTTGTCGCATGCATTGCGCGGCGACTTTGGAATCTCCATTTCGTCCTATCCTGCCCACGTGTCCACCATTATTGCCACGAGTTTCATGTGGACAATCTTACTGGGTGTGGTCACTCTGGTCATCAGTTTTGTACTTGGCACTGCCCTGGGAGTTGTCATCGCCTGGAGGCGCAATGGTGTGATGGATTCGACTCTGCCAGGGTTGAGCGGCTTTATCGGTTCCTTCCCCTATTTCTGGCTGGCGATGGTTGCGCTATATTTTCTAGGATATAAATTCGGCTGGTTCCCCATGTCGCATGCTTATTCGGATTATTTATCTCCAGGATTTACAGTAGCTTATATCGGCAGTGTTTTGGATCACATGGTTTTGCCAGCCGGTACGATCATCCTGGTCTCAGTCGGAGGCTGGATGATGGGTATGCGCAGCACGATGATCGCAGTTTTAGATGAGGATTACATCACCATGGCAGAAGCCAAAGGTCTATCCCAACGGACGGTCATGTTTCAGTATGCCATGCGCAATGCGATCCTGCCAAACATCACCCAGTTCGGCATGTCAATTGGCTTCATTATTGCAGGTCAGCTTCTTACCGAAATGGTCTTTTCCTACCCAGGCCTTGGATTTTACCTAGTCCGGTCGGTTACTACCATGGATTACCCGCTCATGCAGGCTCTGTTCTTGATGATCACCCTGGCAGTCCTGGCTGCAAATTTCCTTGTGGATATTTTGTATGTCCAGCTTGACCCTCGGGTGAGGGTTAGTTAACCGGAGGGTAGATAACCAAAAGATGAATCCAAACGCCAAGGCTTCACCCTGCGATCCCGTAACTGGTGAAACGCAGTCCATAACTCACGGAAAACCTGTCTCCACTCAAATAGATTTCTTGCGTCGGACAATCACGCAGCCCAAGGCGATTATCGGACTGGTCATTTTAGGCGTTTTCATCCTGATGGCCCTCTTCGCTCCATTGATCGCTCCGAACAATCCAAATAAATATGTCGGCCTCGCCCACGAGCCGCCCACGATCAATCACTGGCTGGGAACGACCGGCCAAGGCCAAGATGTGTTTACGCAATTGGTCTGGGGATCGCGAATCTCGCTTCTGATTGGCTTTTCTGTAGGAATCTTGAGCACCATTTTGGGGCTGGCGATCGGGATGATCTCGGGATATATTCCCGGCGTAGTCGATGGCGTCCTAAACATGTTTACTAATGTGTTCCTGCTTATCCCTGGACTACCCCTCCTGATCACCCTGGCTTCCTTTTTACCTCAGGGCATGCTGACTGTCATGCTGGTGCTCACTTTCACCGGTTGGGCATGGCCCGCCCGCGTCTTCCGCTCCCAGGTATTATGCCTACGCGAAAAGGATTTCGTTTCCGCTTCCGTCGTCAGCGGGGAGCGGACACCAAGGATTGTTTTTTCGGAAATCCTCCCAAATATGCTTTCCTTAGTCATGTCTTCCCTTTTCGGCGCAGTAATCTATACCATCGGCGCCGACGCGGGATTGGCTTTCCTTGGGTTCGAAAATGTCAATATCGTTTCCTGGGGCACCATGTTGTACTGGGCTTCGAACAGTTCCGCCCTGCTCCAAGAGGCTTGGTGGACATTTGTGCCCCCCGGTTTATGCATCGCCCTGGTTTCCTTTGCCACCACCATGCTCATCTACGCCATGGATGAAGTAACTAATCCAAGATTAAGAAGTGAGAAAGACATTACCCGTGTCCTCAAAAAATATCGCACCGGTTCAAAACGCGCTACTCCCGTCGTCAAAGAACCCGCCACCCGATAACCCGCTACTGGATGTACGTAACTTACAGGTGGTCTATTTGACCAAGCGCGGAACTGTAAAGGCTGTGGATGACGTCTCTTTTGCGATCCAACCCGGGGAGGTTGTGGGGCTGGCAGGCGAATCAGGAAGCGGAAAATCAACAATCGCTCATGCCATTCTGCGCATCCTCCATCCTCCGGCCTTGATCACAGGCGGTCAAGTGCTCTTCAAAGGCCGGGATGTCATGGAAATGAACGACGCAGAATTGGGCCAGTTTCGGTGGAGCAAAATTTCCATCGTTTTCCAAAGCGCCATGAATGCCCTCAACCCGGTGATGAAAATCCGTGACCAACTAACAGACGTGATGGTGCATCACGGTCTTTCTAAAGCCGATGCCAATACACGCGCATTGAATCTTTTTAAGTTGGTCGGAATTGATCCGCAGCGCCTGGATACCTACCCACACCAGCTTTCGGGTGGTATGCGCCAAAGAGCTGTGATTGCCATTGCACTAGCGCTGGATCCACCCATACTGATCATGGATGAGCCAACCACAGCGCTAGATGTGGTTGTGCAGAAGGATATCCTCCAACAGATTTCCGTCCTAAGGGAGAAATTAGGATTTTCGATCCTGTTCATCACCCACGACCTGTCTCTCCTAGTGGAGATCTCGACCCGTATTGCCATTATGTATGCTGGCGAGATCGTCGAAAGGGCGCCTGCACGCGAACTCTTCGAAACTCCTCTTCATCCCTACACATTGGGTCTTATGAACTCATTCCCATCTATCAGCGGTTTAAAACATAAACTGACCGGTATTCCAGGTTCCCCTCCCGACCTGATAGACGTTCCGACCGGTTGCCGGTTCCATCCGCGCTGCCCCAAAGTAATGGCAATTTGTTCCAAGACTGTCCCCGGAATCAAGTTTATTTCATCCGATCACTCTGTTTCATGTCATCTATTCAATTAATAACGTGAAGAGAGACGATGCCCCCATCAAATAAAGGACTTGCACCCATTTTAGACGTACGTGGGATGACAAAACATTTCCCGGCTGGTATCCTATTTAATAAAAAACAGGTCCATGCCGTGGAAAATGCCACTTTCACTGTGCAATACAGCCAGGTGGTGGCACTTGTAGGTGAATCAGGGAGCGGAAAGACGACCACCATCCGTATGATCGCCCGCCTAATTCCGGTGACACAAGGTGAAATTTTTTTTGAGGGCGCAAATATATTTAAAACTGAACCACGGGGTGCTTCAATGGACTACCGCAGCAAAGTCCAGTTGATATTTCAGGACCCATTCGCTTCCCTAAACGCTGTTCAAACTATCGAGCATCATTTGGCTCGTCCTCTCATCATCCACAAGAAAGCCTTTGGTAGACAGGAAATCCACGAACGCGTTTGTGACCTGCTCGATACGGTAGAACTCAAACCTGCCAGTGAAATTGCCAACCGATACCCGCATCAACTATCCGGCGGACAGCGACAGCGCGTGTCCATCGCCCGTGCCCTGGCTGTCGATCCTAAGCTGATCCTGGCGGATGAACCGATTTCCATGCTGGATGTTTCCATCCGAATGGGTGTGCTCAATCTCATCGATAAACTAAAGGAGGAACGCGGCATCTCCTATGTCTACATTACCCACGACCTAGCATCCGCCCGCTACATTGGAGACCAGATCATGGTCATGTATGCGGGACACATGGTGGAGGGCGGCGATGGAGAAGCAATCATGCGCGAAGCAGCTCACCCCTATACCCAACTGTTGTTGTCGGCCGTACCAAACCCACAAGCCGGGTTACATACTGACAAAGGGATTAGAGTACGCGGTGAAGTACCATCTTTGATTGATCCACCCCCTGGGTGTCCATTCGGAGCACGGTGTCCAAGTGTAATTAATATTTGCCATCAGATTATGCCAGCAAAGAAAGAATTAACCCCCAATCATTGGGTGCGATGTCATCTCTATAGCTCATGACATCAAACCCGGAAAAATCCTGGTCGAGTGCTATTAACAAGCTTTTCTTCATAAATAGGAATAGAAAGATTAATACCTTGTACAATGAACGGAATAAATGGTGACAGATGAATCTTGCTGGTCAATGGCATTTCAGTACCGAGGATGATGCGCTCTTCGCCCAACCCGATTTCGATCATTCTGGCTGGAATACGATGGCGATCCCATCAAATTGGTTCCTGGCCGGACTTGACCATCAGGGAGTCGTTTGGTTTCGCCGTGTATTTCGTTACCGTCTGCCCAGAGAAAATATTTCTCTCCATTTCGATGGCGTAGATTATTTTGCCGATGTATTCCTCAATGGTGTGCTCCTAGGTCATCATACCGGTTATTTTGATCCATTCGAATTTGATGTCACAAAAACCATCCGTTCAGGTAAAAACCTATTGGCTGTGCGCGTAGAGAGCCCGTATGAATTACCCGGATTAAATGGATGGTACATGCGCAAACGGCTCATAAAGGGTGTGTTCAACCATCATGACTGCCGGCCAGGCGGGGGCTGGGAACCGATTGGGCAATCCTATAACACAGGCGGGATATGGAACCGCGTCCATTTAGAGGAGCACGGCACAGTGACAATCGAACATCTGCTCCTGCATGCTGACTTGAATGCGCAACCCACCACCCTTCTCGCCGAAGTGAGGGTTCGCAACCGATCCCAGAAAAAGAGCGCCCAGCTCGAGCTCCGCTGCATCCCTGAGAATTTTCGAGGGAAGTCACAGACTGCCAAATTCTCGATGGAAATCCCAGAAGGCGAAAGTGTCCAATCGGTCCAGATGTCTGTAAATAACGTCCAACCATGGCAGCCTTGGGACCGGGGTTTTCCATACCTTTATCAAATCAAAATATCTCTTAGCGCCGGCAAGGAAATCGTTTCCGGCTCCGGTACATTTGGATTTCGCACTGTGCGGGTGGAACCCGGGTTTCAATGGTTTGTCAATGAGAAACCATATTTTCTGCGTGGTTCGAATTACCTGCCTTCACAATGGTTGTCTGAGACCCTTTTCAAAAAAGTTGCCTGCGCCAAAGACCATCCCTTTGGCAGCGGCGGGGGCGGTGATTTCTTTCCTCGCGACATAGACCTGGCAAAGCAGGCAAATTTGAACATTCTACGCGTACACGCGCACGTACTGCCACCAGAATTTCACGAAGCTTGTGACCGAGCCGGAATGCTTGTTTGGCAGGATTTTCCTTTTCAATGGGGGTACTCAGACGATCCTGAATTTCACGAAGAGGCGGTACGACAGATGAAGGCCATGGTCATTGGATTGTATAACCATCCATCCATCATTACCTGGTGTTGTCATAACGAGAGTCCCTGTGATGCAGCCTGGATGGCAGTCCGGTCGGGAGAACAGTATAATCCGGACCATAATCGCGACCTGGATGCACGATTGGAAACGGTTGCCCATACTCTCGACCCGACGCGCTACGTTCATCGGAACTCAGGTACTGGAGATGGTCACACCTACCCCGGGTGGTATGTAGGGCACTGGCGTGATTATAAAAACTTACCATCCTCCCCATTTGTTACCGAGTATGGAGCCCAAGGATTACCGGATGCGCAAAGTGTTCGACGGATGCTCCTTAAGTTCGAACCCGATGCAGGATATAGTGAATTGGTCCAATTTAAAAGGTGGCTCGATTCTTTGAAAAAGATCAGCGCATTCAAAAGATCTATTATTAACATTGGTACCAATTTTTGGAATTTAACCGAAAAGAAACATTGGAAATCCATCCAAGATTGGATGAAAGGGTGGGGCATAAAGGTAGAACGCTCCGTCTATAATAACCTTCCGTCTGTTGAGGAAACTCCTAAGGAACTTAAGCACGCGAGGGAAATCTGGGATACCTGGCGTTTCCACGACTTTCAACCAGCCGAGACATTCGATAATGGAATCGATCTGGGAGGCTCACTGGAGGAATTTGTCTCAAACAGCCAGAGATACCAGAGTTTATTAATTCAATACGCCACAGAATGCTACCGGCGAGCAAAATACACAAATGTCACCGGCATCATACAATTCGATTTTTGCGATCCATGGCCCGCAGTGACCTGGTCGGTTTTGGATTATTGGAGGACGCCGAAACCCGCCTATGATGCCTTACGGCGGTCCATGCAACCGGTTTTACCCAGTTTCACGTTACCGGAAAAAATGGAGCCAGGAAACGCAATCCAGGTTTCCTTCTGCGTAGTTAACGACCTGCTGCAAGCATCCCCTAGCGCAGTATGTAATTGGCGTCTGGAGGGAGGAATGGGAGATATTGCCTCTGCCACCTTCCCAGTGAATATCCCAGCTGACAACGTCTCATCACAAACTAAAATTACGTTACCATCTCTTGGGACAGGGGTATACAAATTATCAGTTGGAGTCTCTGCGAATGGGAAAAATATTGGCGAAAACTGGTACGAATTGAATATTAATTAACCGCGATTCAATATCCATGAAATAGACCGCGAAGAACACGGAATAAATTCGTGCTAATTCAAAGTGGTGACGAAAATGACCCTCCCGACTAAAATCGTTGTAATAGGTGCAGGCAGTGCTTCTTTTGGGGAAAATACTCTTTCTGCTCTCGTCCGGTGCAAAAAGCTGCGGGGCAGCACACTATCCCTGGTTGACCACAACCCCGAAACACTCGATACGGTTAAGCAGCTGGCGGAACGGCTTAATCGAGAGTGGGATTCTGGGTTAACAATCTCCGCATACACCCACCACCAGGACGCACTAAATGAGGCAAGTTTTGTCGTCTCGGCCATCGAAGTAGGAGCGCGTGAAGGGCTGTGGAGGAAAGATTTTGAAATCCCCCTCAAATACGGGGTCCGGCAGCCGTACGCGGAAAACGGAGGACCGGGAGGGTTTGCCCACGCAGCACGCAACATCGGCCCGGTTATGCAAATCGCCCACGACATGGAGCAGGCCTGCCCGGATGCCTGGTTCATTAATTTTACGAATCCAATGATCCGAATCTGCGACGCGATCAACCGTTTCAGTAAAATCAAAGTTGTGGGCCTATGCCACCAGATTTACATTGGCTACACGATGGTGGGTATCGCACTTGCAAAAGACCTGGGTATTTCGGTCCCAGAGGGAATTACCGGAATGCATGCTGACCCAATGCAGGCACCTCTTCATACCCAGGTAAAAACGCAAATCGTCCCACGCGTTGACATCCGCGCCGCAGGGCTGAATCATTTCTCCTGGATCATTTCCATCCATGACCGGCAGACCGGTGAAGACCTTTACCCGCTCTTCCGGAAACGTTTTTTTGAACTTGACCCGATATTTGAACCGCTGACAAGGCGTGTTTACGATGCATTTGGATTGTTCCCCGTTCCCGGGGATAGCCACCTTTGCGAGTACCTGCCCTGGGTTTCTGACCCGGCAACCAAGCCATGGGAAAAGTATCACCTCCCGCTATATGAATGGGACCTGAATGCCGCAGTCCGCGAGTTCGAACATGAAAGGCTTAAAAGCATGGCTAATGGCGAAGCGACCATTGACGGCCTGAAAGATACTGATTCCGAGGGAGCGCTGGAGATGATCGAGAATGTAGCAGGTGGGAGCACACATTACCACCTGGCTGCCAACCTATGCAACCAAGGACAGATCACCAACCTGCCCCTAGGCTCCACCGTCGAGACACCCGTAGTGGTTGACGGTGACGGCATCCATCCGGTTCATATTGGAGCGTTCCCAGAGCCGGTGGCAGAAATCCTACGGCGAGAGGTTACCGTGGCCCAATTATGCGTTGAAGCATCCATAGAAGGATCGCGCGAGAAGGCTCTGCAATGCCTCCTGCTCGATCCGGTTGTAAATGATTTCGAACTGGCAAAGCAAATCCTGAATGATTATCTGACAAGTTATCAAGAATATATTCCACAATTCTGGATGTAACAACAGAGGGTAAAGATTTCTTATATAGAGAGAATCAATGAAATATTTTCTTGGAGTTGACGCAGGTGGGACTAAAACCCACGCCCTGATCGCGGATGAGACCGGCGAGGCAATCGGTTTTGGGGTTGCTGGACCTGGCAATTGGGAATCAGTGGGTTACGACGGGTTGGCAGAAAACCTGCTCAACGCCACCTCACAGGCTCTTGAGATGGCAAAATTAACTGTGGCGCAAATTGCAGGGACCGGGATGGGACTGGCTGGTTACGACTGGCCCAGCCAGCGGCAGGCGCATTTAGATGCACTCCTGCAATTAAAACTAGCTTGTCCTCTGGAAATCGTAAATGACACAACTTTAGGGATCCTGGCGGGAGCAGAAGAAGGGTGGGGGATCTCTGTAGTTTCAGGAACCGGCTGCAACTGCCGAGGATGGAGCCGGGATCACAAGAGTGAAGGGCGGGTAGTAGGAGGAGGAAATCATTGGTCCGGAGAAGCCGCAGGAGGGTTTGATATTTTGACTCGGGCCATGCGTGCAGTCGTTTTCGAGTGGGTTCGCCGAGGACCTGCGACAGCGCTTACCCCAGCCTTTTTACAGCAAACCGGTGCAAAAAATTTGGACGATCTCGTGGAAGGCGTTTACCTGGGAAAGTTCGAATTCGACCCAGCCATGATCCTACTTGTATTCGAGATCGCTCGGCAGGGTGATCCTCAAGCCCTAGAAGTAATCCGTTGGGCAGGTAAAGAACTGGGAATGATGGCCGTCAGTGTAATCAACCAACTTGATCTTCAAAATGAAGTATTCGACGTAGTCCTGATCGGAAGCCTATACGATGGGCACCCCTTAATGACTGAGAGCATGCAAACAACCATACAACTTACAGCACCAGGAGCCAGGTTGGTGCGGCTGACCGTCCCACCGGTGGTAGGCGGCGTTGTCCTTGGCATGCAGGAAACCGGGGTAGAGGCGCGCCCTGTGCGGCCGAAGCTCATTGAATCAACCCGGAAATTATTCAATGAAATCAAGGAGTAAATCCCAAGAACTTTTTTCCCCTTAGACCTGAAAGAGAAGCGATCCACTCAGACAATGGGTCGCCTTACGCTATAATACCCTCGTGACCAAGTATCATCAACAGCTCGAGCTACTACGCCTGCTAGCCTCACGGCTTGAGCGGCTCTCCGCGGACTCTCATTGGGCACGGCGTGCCAGTGGATTGCGCGGCAACATTATCAAAATAATAGAGATGGCCGACACAGGAAAAACCATCCCGGTGAGACGCCTGGATTTGCTGACGAATTCGGCTTTCGACATCCTCCGTCGAGCCGCTGAAGATATTCCGGACCTGGAAAACTTAAATAAGAAAAAGTAGAATTGTCTTATGAAAAGGCGCTTATTGATATTCGGACTAATCCTGGTTGGGTGTTCCCCAATGCCGGGGGTCCTGTTGGCAAAACCTTCTCCCACCTCAGCGCCTCTTCCAACCCTGACAGACCTCCCGCCTTTCCAGGAAAATACTCTCATTCCCCTACTGTCTCCCACTGAAACTAAAACAGCCGAGGTTGTACCATCTTTGACGCCAACATTCACATCAACCGAAACCCCAACGTTGACTCCCATAGCCTGGTCCTACATTTTCCCCATCGAGCCATCGAATGTGGCAGATTTCGCCGAAGGAACTGCCGGCCACGGATATCCTGCCACGGATATCTTTGCCCCGGAAGGATCAAAGTTTGTGGCAGTCACAGCCGGAGTGGTGAACTTTATCTCAACCGAGGATCGCTGGAACCCGGAGGAAGATGATCCAGCCCTGCGCGGCGGGTTGTGCGTCGCCATCATTGGGGATGATGGCGTGCGCTATTATGGCGCGCATCTTTCGGCTGTTGAACCAGGAATCAGCCCCGGAGTCCGGGTGACTGCTGGGCAAATCCTAGGGTATGTGGGACATACCGGTGACGCCCGTACCACTCCATCTCACCTGCATTTCGGTATATCGCCTCCCACCTATCCAGAGGACTGGCACG
>Ga0187878_1002296_pt1 | contig 17259 bp, 14 predicted proteins | sample June2016WEW_17_1_FD_132979 | JGI IMG/M metagenome (GOLD analysis project Ga0187878, IMG submission 132979) | Peatland microbial communities from SPRUCE experiment site at the Marcell Experimental Forest, Minnesota, USA - June2016WEW_17_150 | ecosystem: Environmental > Terrestrial > Soil >...
AAAAAGCAGGAACTCCTTGCGAAGTACACCGCCAGGCTGATCAAAGAACGGGCAATAGGGATCGCTAGGACTCTTACGATCGAGGCCTCGAACGCAGGCCAGAATGAACTGTGGCGGCAAGCCGAAGATGACGGCCTGATTGATTCGAGGCTCTGGCAGAAGGTCTGGATTGCGGCGCACGATGAGAGGACCTGTCCCCTCTGCGGTGCCCTGCATGGACAGAGACGAGAACTGAACGGCACCTACCCCGATGGGGCAGGAACGCCGCCAAGGCATCCAAACTGCAGGTGCAGCGAGGGACTGATCAAGCGGTCAGAGACAAAGGAACTCCTGCCCATGCATGCGCAGGTCGCGGCAAAGGTAACGAAGCGGATCGAAAAAGCGATGCGGCTACTCGGGTAGAAGGGGCGGTTTCCTATATGGCTTTGATATGATCAGGGGGAGCCACCACGTCACAGAACGCCATATTTGGGGTGCACCGTAGTTTCCGCTTTCGCCATTATACGTCCGTTGAGCTGCACACACCACCCTAAGTTTCGTCATACTCATGCGATGCAGCGATTTTGGTGCCTGATCATTCTGTGGCGGAATTGCTGCCGGAATTACACGAGTTCGATATAAAATCGCCACTCGGAAGTGGCCTGCAAATCTTAGAGTAGTTGCGTCAGACGGGCAGAATTTGACACTTCCCCATAACACAAGCTAGATCCTGCCGGGGCAATAAACAAAATTGCAGCTTGTTTTTCCTACCCTAGAATCTAGCCGTGGTCAACAACTCCAAGCGGACCGGCGGATAAATCCGATGCGAATCCGAGACCGCGATCATTTCTTAAGCTCAGTGATCAAGGCTTGGGTGACCTTCGAGGTGCCGTCCTCTAGTCCCTGTTGTCTCGCGATATAGGGGCAGACTCCCGATGTGATTAACTTGCCGTCCTGAACGACGCCATTCCCACTGTAGATGGCATCCTTAAGCTGAGGCGGTCTCTTATGAAGGCATATTTCTTACCGGATAAGAAACCCGCCTTCGCCAAGGCGCCGACCGCACATGACTGCGCAGCCACGGGCTTCCCATTGCCCATAGCAGTTTTGAGAGATGCGGCGAAGTCCGCAGGCAATTCCGAATCCACAACCAGGCACGGAATGATGAATCCAACATAGTCTGCGGTCTTAACCTCACCAAGTTTCAGATCGGGGGTCAACGTTTTGCTTGAACCGACCAAAGGTTGACCTGAGACTGAGGCCACCACGACTTCAAATCCGGCCTGCGAGAGCAGATTTCTCATTACCGCAACCTCTTTGTCGATCATGAGGTCCAAATCGGCATACTTGGGCGCTTCCCTCGCGATGAGGAGCACCTTGTGCTTTTGCTGGGCGATGGCAAAACTGCTCAAGAAAGAAACGGCAGCTAAAGCCGCGACTGTGACGATCATCCTCCACTTCATGGGTCATCCCTCCGTCAGCAAACAGTTTCATTTTTTGACATACACGTAAACCCTGCTTTTCGTAGACATTGTTAAATTCCAGCGATTGATCCCGAGACCTACTGATTATGATAACCCACGATCGTCTTGGACAGCGGTGTTTATTTCCGTAAAGCGTAACCGGAAAGTACAGTCGTCACTCCCGCAAAGCCGCGACCTGGGAAACCTACGCTTGCGCACGGTGGCTGCCGCCGCATGTCCTCAAACGCCTTTTCTGAATCGCATTCGCGGTTTCGATTAGAGACTGACATGAGTTCACTCCGGGGCTTTCTGTCGCCGGGATGGTGATGGAGTAAATGCCCACAAAGAGGCTTGCGTCGAGCCCTCCTGGCGAATCGATGCACACTCTGAAAGGCCCACTTTTTGGACGGGTTCCGGATCGGAGGCCTTTCTTTTTTATGGAGATAGATTGAATGGCTTTGAAGCTGGTGCTTTCAAAGGAAGAGTATGACGGCCTGGAAGAGGCTGTCAAAAAGCTGTACGTTGAGAAGGACGGAGAGTTCACGCTCGACGCCGAGGTTGAAGATGTGTCCGGGTTGAAGAGCGCCCTGGACAAGGAACGCAGCAACGTCAAGAAGCTGAAATCCGATTTGCATGCGACAGTCGGAAGGAGAGTTTGCTGAATACTACGACCTTCGCACGCGCCGCAGCGGTTCCTTCTGGGGAAAACGATTCCATTGCACCATGATTGATGGCGGCGATCATCTTTGGAATTGCCTGCGCTAAATTGGCCTCAACACGGTGCGCGCCGGGTTTGCATGCCATCCAAGTGAATGGGCTGGTGGGGCTATCAAGAGCTCGTCGGCAAGGGCTTATCGGCATTGTATACGCCGTACCCACCAAAGTTGATGTCGTCTATGCCTATAAAAACTACAGGGCCGGGGATGTCTTTTATGTACTGACCTACCTGGGAGAGGGGTTTGCCAAGGTATGGTATAAGGGGACGGTTTACGAGGATGACATTCACACTCTGGTACCGACGGGGTTCGGTCCATGGGAGGATCGACCGTTGAGATGCCCTGCCCGGCCTTAAGAAGAGGTTGCGGTAGCTACCGTCGGATCTCCAACGTGAGATGGCCGCCAACGACGGAGACCCAGCGATCGAAATCGATATTCGCCGCGGATTCGGCATGTGGGAAGAAGCACTGCAGCGTTCCGAGACGAATGCCGGCATGGGTCTTCATGTAAAAAACGATCGACGCAGCCTCCAGGCTGTTTTTGTCGAACGCTTCCACGGAGTACAAGACATCCGCGTCAGGCTCGTTTGCCAGCAAGCGGTCCACAAGATCCGCAGCCACTGGATGCCAGGCGCAATAGTCCGCGCCTTCCTGCAGTTTGGTCGATAGGGGGCTCGACATTTTCTGATCAGACAGAACCTCGGGGGATCCAATCTTGACGGTCCACGTTTGAGAACTGAAGCGGAGCCTGAACTCGTTTTTCCCCACATCGACAACCTTGGAGCGAACATCCGGCATTTGCCAGCCCCCGACGGGCTTCGCCGTTTCCTCACGTGTCAGGTAAGGACGCGGACGGGAGGGGGCCGGCGATGCTGTGGCCTGCGAGTCGTCGGCCGGATGGCCGGCGTTGCCAAATGACAAATTCACACTCGTCTGTGCTTCCATGCCGTCCGACAGAATAAAATAGGCGGACGCGCCGAAGCTCAGATCCCGGTTCTGGTTTCTCACGGCTGTATTGCGAGCCACCGTCGCCGTCCGGCAAATCAAGAACCGGTAGGTTACATCGTTCGATTTTACGGCCTTGCATTCCCAACGGTCCGTTACATCCGTGGCATAACGGTCCTCAAGATGCGGTGCGACGAGGCTGTAGACGTTTCCAGAACTCCGTCGGCCTACCAAGAAGAGATATGGAAGCTCGAAAATGTATGCCTGAGTTCCCAGATCAAAGACGGCGCTCACCGGCGCGTTGACATTGACATCAACCTGATCCAAGCCGATTTTCCCTTCGTTGTAGGCGTCGATGCTTGCGCCTACCGGAAACTCCGTCGTCACCTGGATCGTTCCTTGATCTTCCCTGCAAGTCCCCTTGAAGGTGTACACGGACAGATCTGATTTCACTTCTTCAAGGCTGTTGCGGCACCACTCGCCCAGACTGCGGTCTTCATTGTAGAATGCGACGGTTCTCCACTCTCCTTTACTGACTACGAGCTCGGAGCACTGAATCGGTTGAGCCATTTGAAATGCGCGATGAAGATCCGCATCGCGGAATAAACCGAAGATGGTGCGCAGCTGATCGAAGAACTTCGATCCATAGGCACTTTCTTCCGGGGGCGGTATCTGCCGCTCGCGTTGCCCATAAATGATGGCCGGTGCAAATACAACACAAATCAAGAAGAGAACGCGCAGGGGGTGAACGGCAGATCTAAACACGGCTATTGCATAACACGGCGGCTATCTGCAGTCAAGGCGCCAACAACTTTGAGACAGACGGAAACGAGGATGCGCTCCTGAAACATGCCCAAGCCTTAGGTGCTGCCGGGATACTGAGATCAAAACGACCAACCTCATTCGTGCCGTAGCGCGATCATCGGGTCGATTCGAGACGCCTTCCGCGCAGGCGCGTAACCGGCCAGAAGTGCGGCGATCAGCAGAATCGCCATTGCCAGAGTCAGCGCCAGAGGATCGTTGGGTTTCATTCGGAAAAGGAAAGACTCGACAAACTTTGAGGTGCCGAATGCTGTCGGCACACTGATCGAGAGCCCTACTGTCACGAGTACCAAGACCTCTCCAAGAACCATCCAGCCCACGGGCGCCTTCCTTGACCACCAGCGCGGGAAGATCCGCTCGCCGCGCGCTCACCGCGGCGGCTTCGAATGGGGGTGTGCTGCAGGTGTGTCCTCTCCGGAGCCACGGAAGACGGTTTCGACCGGGAGGGATGCCATCGATTTTATAAGTGTTTTATACCGACTGGGTATCGAAAGGCCCCATATGACTCGTGCTTCGTTCGGCGCCGGTCATCAGCCGGCGATCACAAACCTGACAACATTCTGATTTCTCTCATTGCTTTCCGCTTCAGCGCATCCTATTAAAGAAAAACACGACTATGATGGCTCTCATCGAGACATGATTGCGGAATGTTGATGACAGACGGAACCGACAGCAATCCCGACCCACGCTGGGGCGTTGCCTCAATCTACGACAGCTATCTCTGGATGACCGGGACCCCGGTGCAGTACAACCTGCGCCGGTACCTGTCGGCCCTTGCTCGCATCGACGCCATCGAAACCGCCTCCCTCCCTGATGCCGAATTCCGAGCGCGGTTCGATCACGCCAGGGCCCGGGCCAGTGACGGCGAGCCGCTCGACTTGCTCCTCCCCGAGGTGTACGCGCTGGTGCGCGAGGCCTGTTTCCGTGCCCTGCGCATGCGGCCATTTGCGGTTCAAGTCATGGCCGGAGTCGCGCTTCATCAGCGCAAGCTTGTCCAGCTGGCCACCGGCGAAGGCAAGACTCTCGTTGCCGTCCTGCCCGCTGTTCTTAATGCCCTGGAGGGCAAGGGCGTTCATGTGCTTACCGCCAACGATTACCTGGCGCGGCGTGACGCCGAATGGATGGGCCCGGCCTATCGGTTCTTCGGCCTCAGGGCAGGCTACGTCCAGCAAGGAATGAGCACTCCGGAACGGCAGGCGGCCTACGCGGTCGATATCACCTATTTGACGGCGAAGGAGGCGGGCTTCGACTATCTGCGCGATCACACGGTCGACAGCGTCGCCCGGGTCGTGCAGCGGCCGTTTCACTTCGCGATTGTCGATGAAGCCGACTTCATCCTCATCGACGAGGCGCGGGTTCCGCTCGTGATCGCCGGCAGCACGTCCGCCCCCGCCGTCGATCATGCCGCGCTTACCGCGCTGGCCAGGAAACTGCGGCCCGGCATGGATTACCGTACGGACGAGTACGCCCGCAACGTGGTGGTCACGGACGTCGGTTTTCGCAGTATTGAAGCGCTTCTGGGCTGCCGCGACCTGCACCAACCCAGGAACCAGTTGTTGCTGTCGGCAGTGCAAGTGGCGCTCCACGCCCAGGCGCTCCTGCAGCGGGATCGCGATTACATCGTGCGCGACGGACGGGTCGAGCTTGTAGACGAGTTCACCGGACGCGTCGCCGAAGACCGGCGCTGGCCCCATGGCATCCAGCCGGCTGTCGAAGCCAAGGAAGGCGTCGCGGTGCGCGTCGAAGGGAAAATCCTAGGCTCCATCCCGATCCAGCACTTCGTGAAGCTATATCCCAAGATCGCGGGGATGACCGCGACCGCCGTGCCAGCTGCAGACGAATTCAAGACCTTCTATGGCCTGTCGACCGTGGTCTTCCCTCCGAACCGTCCTTGCCGGCGCGTCGATGAGTCGGACCTCGTGTTCAGCCACCGGGACGCGAAGATGGCTGCCCTGGTCGAGGAAATCACCCGCGTCCACGCCACGGGGCAGCCCATTCTCGTCGGCACCGCCAGCGTCGGGGAGTCGGAAGCACTCGCGGCCGCCCTCGCCGGGCACGGCATTGAATGCCGGGTGCTCAACGCCCGGCACGATGCCCAAGAGGCGCGCATCATCGCCCGCGCCGGCGTGACCGGCGCCGTCACTATTTCCACCAACATGGCCGGCCGAGGCACCGATATTGTCCTCGGTGGCGGAGACGAGGCCGGCCGAGCGCAGGTAGTCGCCCTCGGGGGCCTCTATGTCATTGGCACCAACCGGCACGAAAGTCGCCGCATTGACGATCAGCTTCGGGGACGCGCGGGCCGCCAGGGAGACCCGGGCAGCTCACGGTTCTACATCAGCCTCGAGGATGATCTCATCCAGCGTTACGGGGTCATGGAACTCATCCCGAAAGGACAACGGCCGGAGCGCAGACCCGATCCCATCGAGGACCCGGTCGTGCGCCGCGAGATCGCGCGCGCCCAGAGGATCATCGAGGGGCAGAATTTCGAAACCCGCCGCACCCTATGGCGATACTCGGCCCTGGTCGACGAGCAGCGCCGTTCGGTTTACGAACGGCGTCAGGAACTCCTGCGCGACGAGATCGAACCCGCATTTTGCGAGGACGAAACCCCAGATCATTACCGGGAACTGGAGTCCATGGTCGGCCCACTAGCGCTGCGGCATACGGAAAACCTGCTGACCATGCACCTGCTCGACCGGCACTGGTCGGATCACCTGGCCCTGATCGAGGATATCCGGGAAGGAATCCATCTGCAGCACTATGGCGGACGCCAGCCTCTCGACGAGTTTCACAAGCAGATCGTGGAGGCCTTTGCGGCGATGATGGAAGACGTACGCTCCGAAGCCGTGGCCGCTTTTCGCGGACTGTCGGCCGACGGCGGCACCGTCAACCTGGAACAGGCGGGCTTCCGAGGGCCTTCTTCGACCTGGACTTATCTAGTAAACGACAATCCGTTTTCGAGCTTCGGCGTTTCCCTCCTGGCCAGCCGCAACATCGGGTTTTCCGCTGCCGCCGGGTTGCTGGGCGTCATTTATTTCCCGGTCACTCTCGCGATCTCGGCATCCGTGCTTCTGCGCCGCTGGCTCCGCCGCCGTCGAAGCGGTTGAGCGTCCCGAAGTTGGGGACATTCAGCACCATCCGGCACCAATGCAAAATACCCTCGAAACACCCCAGTTGTGTCCGAAACTGTGCCCCGCCCTACCAGCGCAGCGCGGCCAGCAGCACCGCGTAGGTTTCGATGCCGCGCCAGAAATGGCCGACGCGCAGGTTCTCGTTGTGCGAGTGTTGGCTGTTGTCGTAGTTGACGATGGGCACGCCAATGACCGGGAGGCCGAGGCGATCGAAGACGTACATTGGCACGCTTCCGCCGAGGGTTGGGGCCTTCACGACACCGCCACCGAGCGCGTCGTCCAAGACGCGGGCGACGGCGGCAGATACCGGGAGATCCATGGACGTGCGCGTGGCCGGGTACCCGCCGCCGTAGTCGAGACGTGCAACGCACGCATGGGTCCGCCGCTCCTCCGGTGTGGGCGCGCGGTCGCGTACGATGAAGTACCCCTGCTTCCGGATGTGCGCGACGACCCGCTCGAACTGGCGATCCGGCTCGATGTTCTTTACGAGACGGATGTCGAAGGATGCCTCGGCTCGATCAGGCACGACGTTCTGAGACTCGTCGCCGACATACGCGCTACGCAGACCCCGTATGTTCAGGGACGGCTCATTGATGAGTTCGACCAGCTTCCGGCCGCTGCCCTCTGCTTCGGCGAACTGCAGCTCGTGCATAAGTTCGGCATCGTTAAAGGGCATGGCATCCAGCGCGGCTCGCTCGCGGGCGGTTAACGCCACCACGTCCTCGTAGAAACCGTCGATGAGCACATGCCCCGAGGCGTCCTTCATCGACGCCAGCAACTGCGCCAGCCGCATCGCGGGGTTCGGTGCCCAGTTGCCATAGTGGCCGCTGTGCAGCGCGCGGACCGGTCCGTAGACGGTGAGGTTGAAGTCGAAAACCCCGCGGTTGCCGTAGAACACGAGGGGACGGCCAGACTGGTGCACGGGCCCGTCACCGGTGATCAAGACATCGCCCCGAACCAGATCGCGGTGCGCGTTCAACGCGCGCCCGAGGCTGGGCGATCCGTTCTCTTCCTCGCTGTCGAGAATAACCTTCAGGTTAACGGCGCGCGGAACGCTCTTCGCGGCGAGCGCGTCGATGGCCGCCAGCAACGCCACTATCGGCGACTTGTCGTCGGATGCCGACCGCGCATAGATTCGCCAGTCGTCCTGGTAGGGTGTGCCGGCAGGCGGAAACGGGCGCAGGGCTCCGCCCGCCTCGATGCTGTTCGTCCTCAGGCCCGGCTCGAAGGGTCCGGTTCCGGTCCAGGCCTTCGGGTCCACCGGCTGGCCATCGTAATGCGCGTAGAAAACGACGGTGCGCGTGGCACCTGCCGCCGGTAGTTCTGCGTACACCGCCGGCCCGCGGTGATCGATCTCGAAGAACTGCACCCGCATGCCGCGGCGCTCGAACATCGTCCTCAACTGCTCGGCGTTGCGGCGGATGTTGGGCTCGTCCGAGGCGATGTTGGGAATCGACAGCAGGTCGACAAGCTCCTTCATGATCGGCTGCTCGTGCGCCGTTCGGTACGCACGCACGGCCGAGGCAATCTCGGCGGGCGTTGCCGGCCCTTGTGCCGCCGCAATGCCTGTCACCGCCGCCAGACTACCCAGCACAATCAGTTGCCAGCACCTGTGTATGCTCATGCCGTTCCTCCTCCGCCGATATCTAATAAGCAGCCTGTGTCTATACTCGGAATGGCAAGGACTCCCGGTCCCCTCCGCCAGCCAGCAAGTCGCGAACGAATTCCAAAGACAGCCGGGTCCCCTGGAGAACAGGCTCCCCTCACAAAACCGATAGATCTGGGACGATGTACCCACGCCAGGTCACTGATGTCATTTTGGCTGGCGCCATTGGCCCCAAGCGTATCATGAGGCAACGGAGAACGCAATCAGGGCAGAGAGAGGGGGTGTAATCGGAAGTGCTCCTGGGCGCGGTCAGCCTGGTGCTGCTAATTGCCTGCGTCAATGTGGCCAGTTTGCTCCTGGCACGCGCGGTTTCGCGCGAGCGTGAGCTTGCCATGCGCGTCGCACTCGGTGCGGGCCGGCGCGCGAGCCGGATCGACCCGATGAAAACCTTACGCCAAGAGTAGCGCGGCATCCAGTGCGCAGTGCCGTCGGCTTGCTAAACCTGGAGCGACGACATGATCGCGTTCATCATCCTGGCGAAGGATAGAAAACGGCAGACGAGAGTGCCTGAGCCATTTCTCGCAGGGCTCGCTACTTTTTCGTTTCTGGCACGACCTTCTTGATCTTTTCGACTATCTTTTGAGTCTCGTCGGCATACTGGCCTTTGGGTGCAAGATGCAGGTATTGCTCGAACATCTGCAGGGCTTCTTCCGCTCTGTTTGCCTTTAGCAGGACGTTGCCGGCAAACAGGTAGGTTTCCGGGTTGTCCGGTTTCAGTTGGAGCGCCCGGCCAATTTCGGCGCCTGCCTTAGCAATGTTTCCCGTGTCCAAATAGAGCCTGCCCAGAGCAAGGTGTCCCTGCCAGGAAGCGTCGTTCCACTGCAATCCCTGCTGCAGTGCTTTTTCCGCCTCCGGATACCTTTTGCCGGTTCGATAGAGTTCACCAAGAGCGAATAGTGCCTGGGTAGTTTTTGGATCGATCTCGAGAACCCGTTTCAGAGCAGACTCCGCTTTATCCATCTGATGCATATCAAAGTACGCAGTTCCCAAGAGCAGTTGGGCTTGAAGAAAATCCGGGTAAATCTTAACGGCGCTTTCCAGATGGGGAATTCCCTTGGCGGGTTCTGTCCCGTTTAAGAGCGCTGTTCGTCCCTTTTCATACTCATCACGCGCCTCCTTCGGCACCTTGGTATCAATAATGCTGTCTGCACCCGGAACAATCCGATTCTCTTGTCCGGCCTTGTCGGGGACCAGTGTGAAAATAAGGTGCTCGTTAGGAGTAGTTGTCAGGTTCACTTCCTGCGTAACGGTGCGGAACCCAACGATAGATGCGGTGACGCGGTAGATGGCCTGGCCGATATCCAGGAACGAGAACTTACCTGTGCGATCGGTTCGTACCTGATCGACCAGCCCACCGGAGAATGCCTCCAGGCGCACAAGGACGTTTTCGGCAGGTCTCCCGCCTTGCGCGTAGCGGACTTCTCCCTGAATCCCAATCTTCATCCCTTTAGGAATTGGCACGTCTTGGGCAAGCAGCGGCGTGATTGCAGCTCCCAGAACCAAAACCAGAAACAAACTTCGCCGGTTCACCATACACTTCTCCTGATTGCCGGAATTGTTGGAATGAAGAGCAGGAGCGCTCCCGGGCGGCTCGTTGAGGCCCGGGAAGCGCTCGCCTCAGAAACATTCAGGGCTGTGTACAGCTTGGAGCAGTCGACTGCCACAAGCGGTTTAGAAGGTGATCTTCAACCCCATCCGGAACGAAATCGGATTGTACCAGGATGTGGGCTGCTTGAAATCCGGATTCGGCTGCTGGTACGTGCTCTCGCTGAACTGATTGATCAGCATCAGCGTTTGGGTGTTGGTGATATTGAAGATGTCGCCAACCAACCCAATCTTCGCCCGCTCCGACAACCGGATCGGATAATCGAAGTGCAAATCCAGGCGAAAATCCGTCGGCGTCCGTCCCAAGCTGCCGCGGCCGCCCAGCGGAACCTCGCCCGCGTTCAGATAAACCGGATGGGCCGCAAGATTGCTCATCGGGAGGCCGGACTGGATGTGGAAGCCCGTACCGATGTTCAATCCGTCGAAGATGCGCCAGCGATCCTTGAGCACGTTCTTGTTCAGCATGTAGTTGGTGTAGACGTTTACGATGTGGCGGCGATCGGTATTGAGCGGTCCGACGGCGAACTGATCGCCCAACATGTTGAAATCGCCTGCCGTGAAGTCGAAGAGCGAACTGATGGAAGGATCTGTCTGTTGGTTGTCATTGCGGAATGCCCCTTCATAGTTCCCGCGCAATGAGGCGATCCTCCAGTTCGCCAGCATCTGCCAGTTGTTGGATAAGCGCTTGTTCAACTCGATTTCCACTGCCCGGTAGATGCGGACCGGATCGACAAATCCGTCGGGAACGCCGTCAGCTCCCGGATTGCCGGCGGGTTTGCCGTTCTTGCCAAGCGCGGCGAAGCAGAAGTTGCCCAGCGGATTGTTGTTGCGGTCATACGCGGTTGCCGCCAGCGAAGGATCGCATGCAGCCGGCATGGTTCCACCGATCGGATAAGTGTATTCGATGGGGTTAACTCCGGCATCCGTTTTGGCGTTGATATTCCCGATGAAGTACGTCTGACCGAATGCGCCTAGAAAAGCGCCGTCTTCCGGCGGATCGACGGCCGCGTCTTCGATGATGCGCATCAACCTGCGATCGATGTAGCGGACTGACAGGAAGAGGTCGTGCGGCAACTCCTGTTCAAATCCGAGCATATGTTCTTGCGCGAATCCCAGCTTCGTGCCTGGGAGGATTGGGTTGGTAGCATCCTGCGCAGCTATCGAGACTGTAGATCCCGTTCCCGCGGTAATGCCGCCGGCAGCTTTGGAGATCAGGTGAGCCGCGTCAATTGCAGGAGTCACCGTTCCATACTGATTCACCGTGGCAATCCGCTGTCCGTTCACAATGGTATAGGCCGGTGCGAACCCTCCGCCCGTGATATCAAGTTCCGCGGAGAGGGACCTCTCTGCAGCGTCCAGAGGGAAGTACTGAGAGAACCTACCGAAGTTGTAATAGATCTTGGTTTTCCCCGTACCCCTGGGATCGATGGCTACGCCGAAACGTGGCGACCAGTTGTCAGTAAAAGTGAACGTGTTCCGATTTCCGGAAGGTCCGGGGGAGCCGATCATCTGCTCCTGCTCCCAGCGATAGCCGGCCAGGATGGACACGTACTTGTTCACACGCCAGGTGTCCTGCAGGTAGGCATCCTGATAGTTTGAGCGTGTGTCGAACGCGGGAACGCCAAACTCGCCCCGGTCCTGTCTGAGGTAGACGGGAACTCGCCCCGAGCCGGGGACATTCAGGAGCGGGCACAGCGTGCATGAAGAGGGCGCCAGCCTCAGCGACCAGGTCGCATTCATTGGCTGTCCCGCCGCTTTTGCGTTGATATTGTAGGTTCCATCGGCATTGGTGGCCGGCACGATGTAGTGGGGCCCACTCCGGTCACGTACTCCCGAATAGTAGGCGCGCTGATAATTGTAGCCTATGCCGAGAGTATGGCTGCCCAAGAAATTGAACATCTTCTGTGTGTCGTAGGCCGTTCGGTAGGTGTTATTCACAGTCGGTTCGAAGAAACCGTGCCCAATTGCAGTGAAGTTCCCGCGCGCCGCCTGGGTTCGGTCAGTGATCTGGTTGTAGTCAGCAAACCCCCCCTCGCTAAAATGATTGTGCCCCCAACTAAAGGATGCATTTAGCGTCCACGTCGGGGAAAACGAGCCGGTGTAGCGCGCGGCCATGCTGCGCGTGCCGTAATCCAGGATGCTATTGGCTGTAGTATTGTCGATGTTCAGCGTAGACCACGGTGCATTGTTGGTCGTGGTGGGATCGCCGAAGATCGAAAGATTGACCTGATGCCCGCTCGCGATGTTGGCATCAATTTTAGCGGCGTAATTCTTCGAGTAATCGCGTTCCACCGTCCGGCCCAATAGAGTCTGAAGACCGGACCCATCAGCACCCATGACGATTGTTCGCGCGATGGTAGGATTGTATGAACCAAAGAAGAACAGCCGTTTTTTGGTCAGCGGGATCGGTCCACCCAAATCGGCCCCCATGTCATAGTTCTCGGGATGGAGCGTCTTGCCGACTTTATTCACCGCATAATCATCCCGCTGGTTTCGCAGACCCTCCCACTGCCTAGGTTGAGCGTAACCAAACAGCTCGCCATGATATTGGTCTGTCCCAGATTTGGTGATGATGTTGACGATTCCCCCTTCTGCCTGTCCATACTGAGGCTCAAAACCGCCTGTTTTCACCTGGACTTCCTGCACGTAAGAGGTCGTAATGCCCACGCCCAGTGAACCATAGGACCGCGAAAATACGCCGAACCCTCCAAATGCAGAGTCGGTGATGTTAACGCCGTCGGCAATGTAAAGATTGTCGAGGGCGGAGCCTCCTGAAATAGATGGATTTGCACGGCTGGCATTGGAAGCTATGATTCCGTCAGTCGCGCCAGGAGCCAGATAGAACAAGCTGGTCACGGCACGCTGCAATGGAAGATTTTCGAAGAGCTTGTCGTTCAAGGTCGACGAAACGGATGTGCTTGCAAGGTCTACTGCTTCCGAACCGGCCTTGACCTCCACGACCTCCACGATGTTTCCGACCTGCATCACCAATCTCATCGAAGTCGCTTTCCCGACATTAACCATGACGTTACTGACGGTCGTGGTTTTGAATCCGGTTAACTCTGCCTTGACGGTGTAGCTGCCTGGCAGCAGGTTAGGAACTTCGAACCTGCCCGACGCGTCGGTAGTCACGGACCGCTTGTCGATCTCACCGGCAACGCTCACCTGAACGTTTGTCATGACTCCGCCGGTCGCATCCACAACCGTGCCGCTGATGCTTCCTTTCGTTACGATATCCTGAGCCGTGACGATTGTTATCGAAATCGTCAGCACGGCCAATAACGCGAACAGTAACTGGCTGCTTCGCTGAAGCGACCACAAGCCTTTCATAAAACGCCTCCTGTCTAAGTTGTTTCAAACTCCTTGCCGCAATCCCTCGCGGAAGGAGACAAGTTCCTCGGCTTGCATGCTGCCGGCGGATAGATTCTCTATCCATGATTTCTTTGCTTTTATGCAAGTTGAGAATGTGGTCTTTTTCATCTTGGTTGCGGCCGGTGGCCGTGTTAGACGAAATAAGCTGCGATTTCTTGGATGGGAGTCCGGCTGCGAGGGCTGCCCCTGCTTCTGATATGGGCCTTATGTCAACTTGGCCCCGTCTGCCGCGACTGCCCAGAACCCAAGGCGGATCACAGCCGCGATCTTACTCCAAAGCGATGTTGCCGGGTAGGGAGTTTTTATACACTTCTCCCTGCCGGGTATCCTCCCAGTCGCGGGTCTTTCAGAATAGCAAGAACCGGCGCGATGAAGGCGAAACTCGATCCAAGATACGCCGGTATCCTCCCGCGCATACAGATCAAATAGATGAGCGTGCCAACCCCGTTCATTAGCAGCGAGGTAGAAGGATTCACGCCAAACAGGAATGGCACCAGCACGGCGGCCCCGAACATGGCAAACAAGTGTTGCAGGCTCAGAGGGATGGTTTCCAGGAGCGGAAGCTTCTCTTCGATTTGAATGGTTCGTCGAATCATCGTCGTATCCTCCGGTCTGCCGTTGCCCTGCGTGGGTCTATGATTATCCCAGCGACCCGAGCGCATGAAAAGGACGTTTTTCCTGGCGTCTGGGGAAAAACGCTGACAGGCACCAATTTGATGAGAACAGGTGTGGCTATATGGCCTGCTTCAAACCCCTCAAATGGGTGCCTGTCACCGATTTTTCCCCCAGATACTGAACCGTCCGCTCGCCTCGATCCCGTGGAGCTGTTCTTCGTCTGCGCCGCCGGGGACCAAGGTGCGCCACTTACCCTAACGATGTGCTCCTCGATCTTGCTTTAGGCTTGACCCGGCTGCGTTGAGGGTGATAGACAATCGGGCATAGTTGCGCAGGTAGAACAGCGAATCGCAGGCCTTTCCGCAAATGGCCGCCGTTTTCGACCAGACCTCTTGAATCCGGAGCCACGAGTTGCAGAGGAGACCGATGAAAAAGTCACCGCCGGAGAAAGTGTCACAGGAAGTGTTGAGCTTCAGTGTTCATGAACTCGAGCCGCTTTTGTCGCCGCCCGCAATGCCGATACCGCCGTTTGAACCGGCCATAGTGAAGGTGAAGAGCGGGGAGACCATGTTGATACGCCCTTTGAAAAGAGAAGAGGCGCCTTCATTTCTTGCCTACATAAAGAAGCTGATGGACGTCGACCACGATTTCTACGACATCGTGGGAGCGAGGGTTTATGCCGAGGTTCTCGGCTGGATCCGAAACCGCCTGAAAGATCCTTACCAGCTAATCGGGATTATTGACGGGCATGTGGTCGCCTTCTGCAACGGCCGATTGATGAATGAAGACATCAATATCAGCCTGCACACAATGGCCTTTCGCAGAGGACTCAGAGCCGGGGCCATCATGTATTACGCGAAGTGCGAATACTGTTTCGAGACCTTGAAGCAGAAAGAATTCTGGGCCACCTACGAAAGTTATAACGGCCTGAAACGGTGGGGCATTGGGATGGCGCAGCCTTCGTATCCCTGGCCCGATAACCAGCATGAATTGGGAGGGGCCAAGGTTTATTACGTCACCAAAAAATACTGGGACGCGGCTGTTAAAAAATACCTGGAGGAAATGATCCAGACCAAACTGGCGCGCCCGGTCTCAAGCGCCGTCTTGAAGCGCAATGAGAAGATAGTAATGCCGGAAAAGCTGGAGGAAGAGTGACGTGCTCCATTGAACTCGTGGCCATAGGCGATCGGGTCGAGATTGGCCGCTACCGGCTCGTTGCCCGCTTTTGCCGTGCCCTTATATTTGCGCTAGCCTCGATTTCCACGGTACTGGAAAGGGCTAACGCGGGTATGGGCGCCGGGGATCAGTCGAAGTTGTGCGCGAGGCCGATTACAGCAAGAACTACGGAATGATATTTTACCCGGCATGATACTGCTGAGCATAGGAGACCAGGTTGAGCCTGGGACATATGAGTTGCACTCCCGATTCGACCGGGTCGTTAATTTTACCAAGGGCCAGGATCTGGTTGCGTTGGTTGATGAAGAGATCGGCCCCGGGCCGCTGAATATCGTCATCCGAGGCTTGTCTTCCCAAGAGAGGCGGGTCTTTTCCCCTTGGCTGCGCGTCAGTTCGAACGTGGTTGCATTCGACAACCGGCGATTCAGCTTTAGTGCCGACAATTACTATCATTCTGACTTCAGGCCCCGCGGCTGGGACCGCAAACGTTTCAGCCGGAACCTGGCATTTTGGGGGAAATTGCTGGTTGAGACTTCCCCAGCGCGCAGTCTTGCTTTTCTCCTCGACGAAAGGAGGATCGGGAGTTTTCGGCCCGGTTTTGGAAGAGCTTTTATGAGTCGAATTTCCCAGGGTGTGCATCAGGTCTTCCATAATGACTTGCTCGGTGGCATCGAAATTCTAAAAGGGTGCGGTTTAGGGCTGACGCCGAGCGGCGATGACTTTATTGCGGGCCTGCTCATCGGCGTCAACCTGCTACAGAAATTACATCACCGGAACTTTCGAAACATCATCAATGCTGTGCTCAAGACGGCCGTGGGCGACAACCTTTTTTCCAATGCTTTCCTGGCACTAGCCGGCCGGGGGTTGCTCTTCGGGCGAATGAAGGACCTGATTGAGGCCCTGACTTATGAAGGAGAGAACTCCATTCGAGCTTCGAGCGAGAAATTGCTTGCGGTGGGCGCCAGTTCGGGCGCGGACCTGGGAACAGGATTTTTCATGACGGTTCTTCGAGGCAGAGGGATGATGGCACAATGGGCCGAGGCGGTGCGGTCTGGGCGCAGTCACTGTCACGAGTGGCGCTTAAATAAAAGTGACCGCAATCACCTCGTAGTGCCGGCAAATAAAATGTTTAAGTCCCGAAGGGGCGGGGCAGGAAAGCCCAGGGCGTGAGCCCTGGGATCATGAGCATCTGGGAGATCAGCCCTGAAAGGGCGGCGCAGGCTGCTTCGCCCTTTCAGGGCTGATTCCCAATCTATGCCAGTTCCCAGGGCTTGCGCCCTGGGCTTTCCTGCTGGGCCCTTTCAGGGTCCTATTTGGGCTCTTTAATTGAGTGCCATTCGTGACTGTCGGCCATGGCGCATCCCATTGGCCTTCGAACCACGGGCGAGCTGGCGGACCCCGGGGTTGGGACCGATTGAGCACCTGAGCCCTAAGGTGCGAAAGAGAGTCCTCTTAACCACGTTCTATTCGTGATTGTCTCATGATTGTTACCGGAAGGATCAGGAAGGGCGCTTACTTCGATTCGATCACGCTCATGCGCGGCGGCAGGGAAATTGCCGCCATGAAGGGCATACTCGATGCTGCTGTGGTGATGGGGACGAAATCGAACAAGGCGATACTGAACTCCAGCGGCCTGGCAGTCCCTCTTTTCGATGATGCAGACGAGGCGGATCTTCTGATCGTCGTAAAGGCCGGGAGCCGGGAAGCGGCCGCCGCGGCTCTGGCCGCGGCCGACGCCCTTTTCAAGGGGGCAGGCAAAAAGGTCG
>Ga0187878_1002297_pt1 | contig 17257 bp, 17 predicted proteins | sample June2016WEW_17_1_FD_132979 | JGI IMG/M metagenome (GOLD analysis project Ga0187878, IMG submission 132979) | Peatland microbial communities from SPRUCE experiment site at the Marcell Experimental Forest, Minnesota, USA - June2016WEW_17_150 | ecosystem: Environmental > Terrestrial > Soil >...
AGTGTACCCGTGGGGGGTACGCCTGGAAAACACCGAGCACACCAGAGGGCGCGACATGAGCCCGCTGACCGCCGCACACCGAGCGGACGGGCGTCTGAATTACCCGACAAGCTGTAGCTATGGTGATGGCTGGGTGTATGATTGGGCATTTTCTGTTCGACAAACGACGGACTTCGGTTACATTATTGCCGGGTACACGCTGTCCTCAAGTGCCGACAAGGACCTCTGGGTTCTGAAACTTGCCTCCGATGGAGCGGTGAGCTGGCAGAAGACCTATGGCGGAAGCCTGGACGATTGGGCGACATGCATCGAGCAGACGGCCGATGACGGATACGTCGTTGCTGGCATGTATGGAGGCTCGGCATCTTCCCAAGGTAATCCCTGGGTACTGAAACTTGCCTCGGACGGGCAGGTGAGCTGGCAGAAAACCTACTGGGGCAAACCACCTTACAATTCACCCGGTGTGGCATATTCCATCCAGAAGACCAACGATAGCGGGTACGTCGTCGCTGGAGATCTCAGCGGCCTTTGGGTGCTCAAGCTTACCAGCAATGGGCAGCTTCCCGGATCCAGTCTGGCTATCGATACATCGGCAACTCCTGCAAGCTCAAGTGCCATCTCTGCTGATACCAGTGTGAGCGGCATGTACACCTCGGCTACCGTGAGCAACACCTCGGTTGCACTCGAAGATACAAGCGCTTCCGTCATAGTCCATTATCCGTGATGATAGAAAGCTGCAGGCTTTCAGACGAGCAGAATGGAGGCCCTCGGCGCTGCCACCGTTCTTTACTAGGGCTAGAAGTATTTCTCCATGATCGCGAGAATCGCAGGATCGCAGCCCTGGTAGACGAATCGCTCTTGTTGGCTTTGCATCCCCAGTTTCGCGCCGACTTCGAACAGGCCACGGCGTTCCCGGAACCATCCGATTTTCTCAAGGGGAAGCTTAAGGCCTTTGCGGTGAATTACCCCTGTAGTTGCATTAGGATCGGTGTTGAGAAGTCTGGATACCTCCCGGCTCTGCCTCGCTTCTCTGGACGACGCCATCTATGGTAGCGTGAGGTCGGAGCTGGCGATGGGGAATACTTGGGTCGTCGACATGTCGCATTGGGATTACTCCGATGCCGAGGCCTACAAGTTTCCCGCGAGGACGCTGAAGTTCTGGGGTTACTTCGGCTCGATCGTCGCGGCAACCCTCGGCAAGCCTCCCTCCCAGCCTTCCACTGGCATTCGCTGTCGCCGACGTCCCCGTCACATGTCGTGCGATGGGGTTATTGAGTCCGAGCTCATCCCACCTGGAAACGAGCTTCGTTGGTGGTGCACCGTCTGCGCTGACAACGGGCAGATCACGAATTGGGAAGGTACACGATGGGCTCCATCAGGAAGCCCGATGCTGGTATCGATCCCCAGGTCTGGTGCGCTTTTCGACGCAGAGCATGGCTCAGGCCTCAGGATATTGAGGCCTGAGATTGTCGAGGGCACCATCGAATGGGATGAGGAAACGGACGGGGAGTTGCCGAAGATCGTCACGCCAAAGAGAACGTACACCTGGGAAGAGTTGGGCAAGGAACTGATGACATACGAAGGATTCCGCATCAGCATCAAGATGGGCTGAGAGTGCGGATGGGAGCGTCCCACCATAGCGGGCATCTCAAGGGGACGCCTGGTCGCTACCAGGATGCACTCCTCCTCAGCGCCGAAGTCCGTGCTCGCACGCTGCGAATCAATGGGAGGCTCTGCCGGCCGACGTAGCATCCGCATCGGCATCGAGGTGACACCTCTTGTATTTCTTTCCGCTTCCACACCAGCAAGGATCGTTCCGGCCAAGTCGGTCGTGTGCGCGGACTGGCGCAGCCGGCGGTGATGCGTCCGCCCGTGCCTCAAGGCGTTCAAGGAGCTCTTGTCGAGCGAACTCAGCCGCTGCCTGGCCGCGTCGGCATTTGAGCTGCTGTTCCGCGGTCAGCGTGCCGCCCAGCTCCTCGATTGCGCAGCGAATCTCGATGAGTGCGTGGTTGGCGAACGGGTTTCCGCTCTCGTCGAGCTCGAATGCGTCCAGCGCTTCGAGCAGCGAGGAGAGCGCTCGCGGATCACCGTATTCCGCAAGGTTGCCCGCGAAGGCGGGAGCCCGGCGGAGCTGAGCAAGCAGGAGATCGAGGATCCGGTCGTCGCGAAGACCAACCCTGGCCAGTACCGACGCCACGCTCTCCAACACCTCGTCGTCGGCGCTCGCAGCCGCACGGAGCGCAGGCTCAACTACGGGCGCGCCAATTTTGGGCAGAGATGAAAGCATGCGGTCGTGGAGGATATCGAGAGGATCGGTCCGGGCGAGCGCACGCAGCATAGGCTCCACTGCTGTCGCGGCACGCAGGTCGCCAAGAAGCGCGGCCGCGTGGACGGGCGCCCATCCATCGCCGGGAGAATCGATTTGCGCCAGCGTTTCGTCTTCCAGGATTTCCAGAAGAGCCGTCACTCCCGCATCACCCAGGTGAAGGATGTCGCTGCACAGGTCCTTCGGAAGTCGCTCACCAGTGTCGATAAGCTGCCGCACAAGCGATCGAGCGTTGTCTGTGTGGATCCCGGACATGTCCTCCTCCTTCCCTCTCCCACCTTACCCGACCAGAGCATATAAGCAAAGCGGCCACACGCGTTGCACGCAGCCCGGGTCAATTCGGAGGACGTTTTTCCGATGACTCATCGGCAGCAACATGAGTGTCCGTCCGTGGTGTTCCATTTCCAGAGGGGCCCCGCGCATGCTATGCTCTGAGCGTCCCACTTTCGATTGCAGGAGATTCACGACACCATGGCTCCACAAATGTCCGCCACGTCCAAGCTCAACCTGGGTCTTCGCATCTTCTTCTCAGAGTTCGTGCGCGTGAGCCTGCGGAGACCCTCCCAGGCGCTCTTCTTTGCCCGGACCGTGCTCTGGCAGGGCAGGGCGCCCCGCCGCCGTGCGCGCATGGCGCGGGAAGGAGTCCACGTTCCCCCGATCGCCATCTTCAGCATCACCAATCGGTGCAACCTGAGATGCAAGGGATGCTGCGCATAGGCTATTCGAGGCGACGCGCCTGGCCGGCTTTCCGCTGACAAGCCGCGCGGAATTGTGGCAGAGGCGAACGAGCTGGATGTATCCTTCTTCGTGATTGCGGGCATGGAGCCCCTCTCCCGGCTGGAAATCTTGGACATCGCCCGAGGCTTCCCGCACATCGTGATTCTCCAGGTGACCAACGGCCTCCTGCTCGACACGCCGCTCATCGGGAGACTGAAGGTGCATCGCAACACGTTGCCCGTCGTGATCTTCGAAGGTAATCAGGCGGAGACCGACGAGAGGCGCGGCCCGGCGTGCACGAGCGCTTCCAGGCAGAAATAGGGGAAGCTCAGGATCGCCGGAATCCTGTTCAGCCTTTCTTTCACGGTGAGTGCCCGAAGCTGTCTACGAACGGGCTGCACGGCCCGCTCAACGGTTCTCAAAGATGCCTGGATGCCGAATCGCCTTTGCAACTCCTGGCGCACTACGTCGGCGTTATCACCATGCAACCTGAATTGATTGTGAAGTCAGTCCATCTTCCCATCAGCGGTGAATGCGTGACCTCCCTTTCTAATCCCACGCGGAACGGGGTCATCATTCTTCTTGGGGCGAGGGGAGCTTGCAGCATCAGAATGGCTGTATTGATTCTGTTGTCATCTCTCGCTTTTAGCTAGTCAGAATACTACAATAAGAAATAACGACCTGGGGAGGCGCTCATAGAATGGCTGAGGGCAGAAGCATGTCCAACCCTAGAATAGCGGCGGCACTGGTGAGCTGGGTAGTGTACGGATTTGCATTCATCCCTATCCACCGACTACTGGGGCCATCGGTGGCCACTTTGAACATTTTGCCAGTTATGGCTACAGGATTGTTGCTGGGCATGTGGGCGGGGCTGATTGCGAGCCTCACTGCCTTCCCTGTTTCGCTTTTACTCTTGCTGTTCAGTGGAGAGGTATCCTGGAACGCGATGACCCATGGGGGAGGTTTGACCGGTTCCATTCTCCTTGTCCTGATCGGCACCGCGGTTGGCTTGTTGCATGACAAGGTCGAACAGGTGAAAAAGGAATTGGCAAAGCGAGCAAGGGCGGAGGAGGCGCTAAGAAAAAGTGAAGCAACCCTCCAACTCCAGATCGAACGGATGCCAAATGGCTGTATCATGTGGGATCTGGACTTTCTTGTGGTTTCCTGGAATCCAGCCGCTGCCAGAATTTTCGGATTTACCGAAGAGGAAGCGCTGGGCAAGCATCCCTACGATCTGATCGTACCCAAGAGTGCTCAATTGGATACTGACCGGATCTGGCAACGATTACTGGAAGGTGACATATCGGCAACCAGCGTAAATGAGAATATCACCAAAGATGGTCGAACCATAACCTGCGACTGGACAAACACTCCTCTCAGGGAGGATGGCAATATCGTGGGCGTTCTTTCGATGGTCCAAGACATCACCGAGCGCAAACTGGCCGAGGAGCAATTGAGGGAGAGCGAGGGAAGGGTCAGGCAGATGCAGAAAATGGAGGCCATCGGACAGCTGGCGGGTGGCATTGCGCATGACTTCAACAACATTCTCATGGTCATACTCGGTTTCAGCGACCTGCTGCTGCGAAAGCTCGCCTCGGATGACTCGCTGCTCGAGTATGCTCGAACGATCAAGACCGCGGCTCTTAAGGCGAGCGACCTCACCAACCAGCTCCTCGCGTTCAGCCGCAAGCAGATGATCCAGCCTCGCGTTGTCCGTCTAAACGAGCTTATTAGGGATGGGGAGAAGATGCTTCGTCGCTTGATCCGAGAAGACGTGGAGCTCGTTCTCGACATGAGCCCGGAGGCGGGACAGGTCAAGGTCGATCCCGGACAGGTGAGTCAGATATTGATGAACCTATCCGCAAACGCGCGTGATGCCATGCCTCAGGGGGGAAAGCTTATCATAGAGACGCGGAATGTCGATTTCGCTTCGCGCATGGCGACAGGGCATGCAGAAATGCGGCCGGGGCGTTACGTGATGATGGCTATCAGCGATAATGGGGTCGGTATGGACGACGCAATCAAGTCTCACCTCTTCGAACCGTTTTTTACGACTAAAGAACTTGGCAAAGGGACGGGCCTGGGATTGGCCACGGTTTACGGCATCGTAAAACAGAGCAAAGGCTTTATTTACGCATGCAGCGAGCTCGGGAAGGGCACCACCTTCAAGACATACCTCCCTCGCATTGACACCCCTCGCGTAGCTGATGAAGGGCAGTCCCGAGAATCCGGAGAATCACTTCGGGGAACAGAAACTATTCTCCTTGTCGAGGATGAGGTTGAAGTTCGAAACCTGGTCCGTATCATCCTTCAGAACAGTGGATATACGGTCGTCGAAGCGGAAAACGGGAAGGAAGCTGTCAGGAAATGCAGGGAAATGAGAGCTTCCATCCATGGCATGGTGACGGACGTCGTGATGCCACAAATGGGCGGGAAGGATGCTGTCCTGCAGATAAGGCAATTGTGTCCCAACCTCGTTGTGCTGTTCATGACAGGCTATACCGAGGATTTCGTCACACTCAACGAAATGCTGGATGAGGGGATGGCAATTCTCCAGAAACCGTTGAGGGCCGAGGAGCTTTTGCGCCAACTGAGAGACAGCCTGGATCGCGTGAAAGGGCTATGGAAACATGGCACATGAAACGGCGCACCTGCCTTTCAAGCACCGAGCACGAACGAAGTGTTCTTCTTAGAGAAGCGATTTGAGGGTGAGGGAAAAGGAAATGACCGGCCAGTCCATCCGTGATTGGATGCCGGAAGACCGGCCGCGGGAGACTCTTCTGTCGTCGGGTTCCGAAGCTCTCCCTCTCTCAAGGCTGCTCGCCATCATCCTCCGCACGGGCAGGAGAGGAATCAGCGCGGAGGATCTTGCCAGGAGGTTGCTCGGGACGTTTTCAAATCTACGGGGAATCGACACGGCCTCAGTCTCGGAAATCCAGACGATTTCTGGGATCGGACCGGCCAAAGCGGCACAGATCAAGGCCGCGCTGGAGATCGGGAAGAGACTCTGCCGGGAGGAAGCACGCAGTCTGCCGGGTCCCTCAGACCCAAGATGGGCGTTGCGATACGTGATGGACTTCTATGGTCCCTACCTGAGAGATGCACCGGTCGAGTCCATCTGCCTGATTCTGTTCAATAAGAGACATTTGCAGATTCGCGCGGTGGAACTGGGCAGGGGGGACAGCACCGGCGTGATTGCGGATCCGACGCTGATCGTGAGAGAGGCAGTCCGGTCCGCTGCATCCTCCGTCATCCTCGTGCACAACCACCCCTCTGGTGCGGGAGAGCCTTCGGATGACGACGCCGCTCTCACCATCGCCGTAAGGGATACGTGCGCTCTCTTCGGAATACGTCTCCTGGATCACGTCATCATCGGCTGCAACCGGAAGGACTGCCGCAGCCTGGCAATGGAGGGTCTCCTCCAGGTCGGGTAGCTACGCGGACGGCAGATCTGGACGCCTCCCGGAGGAATCGTCAGTCCTGCGCCGTGATCTCCGGAGCGCCATCTGTCCCGCGGCTCCGCGTTGCATCGTCAAGGGCCTCCCGGAGGGCGTCGACAGAAAACGGTTTCTGGAGGAAGCCATCGGCCCCGGAGGACCGAAATAGATCCGGTGCCGCGAGACCGGTCATCAGAATGACGGTTGAATGGGGGCTCATCTCCCGGACGACCCTGGTAAGCTCGATGCCATTCATGCCGGGCATCTCGTAGTCGGTGAAGACCACGTCGAATTGTCGCTGAGCGATGATTTGGAGCGCCTTCTCAGGGCTATCCGTCGCCTCGGCATCGTACTGATGCGCTTCCAGGAGCGCGGGCAGGACCTTTCTAACAAAATCGTCATCATCGACCACGAGTGCACGTTTTTTCATTTTCACTCCTCGCGCATGCCACCGAACTTTCTATTATACAACTGAAAGTAGTATTAATCAATCCTTGATGCAACCAGAAGTTTGTAGATACTTCCGTATGAGCCGGGGTAGCGTGGTCAGGCAGGTCGAGGAGTGGAACCCAGCGGTATCGGGAAACGGATCAGATTCTACCGGCTGCAGCGCGGCCTCACCCAGATGGAGCTGGCCGACCGGGTTGGCGTTTCCTACCAGCAGATCCAGAAATACGAAAACGAAAAAAGCCAAGTCACTCTCCGTCGACTCATCGTCCTCGCCCAGGCACTCGATACTCCTCTGACGGCCATTCTTCCAGGGCCAACAGGGGCGCGCCTGTCGGAGAGGACAGAACGACCAGCGCCCATGCGCCCCCGCGACGAACGCACCCTGCTGGAGCTGTTTTCGAGGATCAAAAGCCCCCAGCTGAAGCGCACGGTGCTCCTCCTGGTGCGGAGCATAGTCGACCATCAAGGCAAAGAGTAAAGGCCGTCTTGCCACTGTTGCGGCTCGCCGATCGTTATCGTTCGGTGGGCGCGGAGCGCGGGTTCCGGATAAGTGGGGAGAGATCGTGTCGGCTCCAGGGCGGCGCCCCGGCGCTGAAATAGATTGTTGCAAAGATTTGCAGATTCAGCTACATTAACCGGACCGGCCCTTCGGAGTGAGGGCCGGATTGGCTATGCCGAAACTTAGAGTCATCTCAGAGCTTGCCAACGTTTCAATCAGCACGGTTTCCCGGGTTCTGGCGAACAAGGGCAACGTGAGCCAGGACACGAGGGAAAAGGTCCTCAACGCGCTGGCTGAGCTGACCGGCAAGACGGGCCCCGACAAGGTTGCGGGGCTCAGTCTCACTGTGGGTCTCCTCGTTCCCGAAGCAGGGGAGTTCATCAACGATGACCCCATGACCTCGATCGACATTGTCTCCTTGAAGCGGGAGATCGAGGCCCTTGGCAACCGGGTCGTGATTTTCCGCTACGCGGAGAACTCGGATTCCCAGAACGGGGCTCCCCCGGCGGACGTGAGCAAGATCGACGTCGCCATCGTAAACGACCCTTCCGCCCAGGACCGGATCATCCCCGTTCTCGAACGCAAAGGAACTCCCTTCCTCGTCACCAACGGCCGTTTCTTCGATCGGGACTGCAACTATGTCGATTACGACAACTATGACGGCGCTCTTCAGGCCGTCCGGCACCTGGTCCAGCTCGGGCACCGACAAATCGGCGCAATCACGGGACCGATCACCCGAATGGTTTCCATCAACCGGCTGTCCGCCTATCGCGACGCGCTGAAGGAGGCAGGGATTTCTCCCGATGACTCCAAAGTCGTGCAGGGGGCTTTCAGCCTCAACGGCGGCTACAGCGCGTGTCAGAAGCTCATGGCCGGGAATCCCAGGGTCAGCGCGATATTCGCCTTCAATGACCTGTCCGCAATCGGGGCAGTCCGGGCCCTGAAGGAGGCGGGGCTCGGGGTGCCTGCGGACGTCTCCGTGGTGGGATTCGACGACATGGAGCTCGCCCGATACTCAGATCCCCAGCTCACCACGGTGAGCCGATTCAAGTTCGACATCAGTGCCTTGCTGGCGCGGGCAGCCGACGACCTGGGCAGAAACAAGGACATAGTGCACGTCAGGATAAGCCTGCGGACCAGGCTCGTGATCAGACAGTCCACGCGAAAGCTCTCAGGAAGCTGAGCCAGTCCGAATGGCAGGACTTGCCGGCGGCGGGAAATCCTCATTCTTGAAAATTTTTACTAGCTTTTATGAAAATATTTGCTGCAAACTATTGACAAGAATTGCAAAATGGCATATCCTCATCGACATCTTTGGGCAGTCCAGGCGCGCACGAATTGCCCATATGCGGTCTTGAACGGATATACTCGTCCGCCGTGGCCAGAATCCGAGAGGTTTGTGGCAACGGCAAAGCGTCGAAGGGAGGAGATTATGAAGAGGATCTTTTGTGCGTGGCATGTCGTAACTTTCATCCTGTTTTCCGTCCTATTGACCTCGGCAGCAACCGGGGGCTTCTCAGAGGCAAAGGACATTCAGATCTACATCCCCTGGGGGGTGGAGAGAGCGGAAGGCACCGACCCCATGGCAAACGCCTTCCGCGCATGGCGAGACCAGGTTGCGGTGAAGAAGTTTCCCAACCTCAATGTTCAGGTCATCACGGCGAACTGGGACGACCACTGGACATTTCTGAAAACCAGGATCGCCTCCAAGGACGCCCCTGACGTCGTCGTGCAGAGAGTCGATCAGGGGCATGGCTTCGTGACGCCCACCGCGGAGCAGGAGAACAAGGGACAATCCTTCTGGTTCCCGCTGGATGACGTGATCAAGACCACCAACCCCTATACCGGGAAGAGCCTGGCTTCCGAGTACTCTCCGAACGCCCTGGCGGCCGCGCGAGGCACTCTGAAGAAGCTGTACTACCTGCCCATCAGCCAGGGGGCTCGCGCGTTCATCTACAATGCGGATGCGTTCCGCAAGGCGGGCATCACCAGGGCTCCGGGCACGGCGCAGGAGCTCCTGGACGCCCTGACAAAGCTTCGCGCAAGCGGCTGGACGTACCCGATTGGAGGTACGGGACAGGCCAGCGACGCGGGTTTTGCCATGGGCATCGCAAACGGGTTGGCGGCATCGTCGCTGCTGAGCTGGTTCACGTCCGTCGCGGGCAAGGATCCGGTCAACCCGAACTTCAAGGCGCTGTACCAGGCGTTTGCCGACGGCAAGATCTCCTATTCTGATCCTCGCATACGATCGATTTTCGAGTTCCAGAAAAAGGTCGCCGACTACGTGGACCCTGCGACCTACAGCCGCAATTTTGACGGCGTCTACGGTCCGTTCACCAACGGGGATTTTGCGCTGATGAGCGAGTACAACGGCCGATTCATCCGCGTCAACGCGGCGATCAAGTCGGGATCGGCGAAGGTGACGAATACGGGGACCTTCGGCTACCCCGTCGCGGACAAGAAGACGTTCTCCTTCAGCGACGAGCTTGTGACCCTTCCGGGACAGATTTCCTCCTGGGGATGCACGTTCAGCATCTACAGCGAGGCCAAGTCGCGAGGAACGTACGAAGCGGCGGTGGACTTCCTCCAGTGGTGGGCCTCGGGAGCGCAGGACACGTACGCGTGGAACCGCGACCAGCCCGAGACGGCCAACGGCGACGTGCCTCCGACCAGGAGCGCCATCAACCTGTGGAAGTTCAAGAGCGCCGGAGAATCCATGCTCCAGGACTTCGCTCCCGGCTGGGGGTCCCTCATGCTCGCGCCCAGCGGTTCGATCCAGGAGAAGATCTACCCGTACGCACAGGCCTACGAGCAGGAACAGATCAAGTACGAAGAGCTTGCCCGGCAGGCGGACCAAATATTGAAGAAGGAAGCAAAGCTCGCGTTGTCCAAGATGTAAGGCAGGCCGGGCGGGGCCGCCGCGGCCCCGCCCTCCTCATCCTATGAGCAGCATGAAACCGTCTTCCCTGCGCCGCGCGTCACGGCGACGGGATTCAACCCTGTACCTCCTCGTCGCACCCGCCATCGTCACCCTCGGGGTGTGGTACTACTATCCCGTCATTCATTCCTTCGTCATGTCACTGTTCGATTGGGACGGCTTCCTCAGCGCGCGGTACGTCGGGACGCAGAATTTCGTCGAGCTGTTCACGGATCCCGAGTTCTGGACGTCGCTCAAGAACATGGCGCTGGTGCTGGCGTTCAGCCTGACTATTCCGTTCGTCGTTCCTTTCATCACGGCGGAACTGATTGCCGAGCTTCGTTCGAAGCGGTGGAGGGAGCTGTACCGGACTCTCATGGTGCTTCCCGTGGTGGTCCCTTCCGTCATCTGGATCCTGATGTGGCGGAACATCTATGATCCCACCACCGGCGCGCTGAACCGTTTCATCCGGCTGTTCGGACAGTCGGGTTTCTCCCTGAACTGGCTCAACGAGCCCGCCACCGCTCTCGGCGCGCTGCTGTTCATTGGCTTCCCGTTTGTCTCCAGCACCGCGCTGCTCTTCTTTTCCGCGGCACTGGAAGACATCCCCCGTGACATCTACGACGCCGCGCGGGTGGACGGTGTCCCACGCTGGCAAAGAATACGGCACATCGACGTTCCGTTCTGCGTGCCGCAGTTCCGGTTCCTGGAGATCACCAGCTTTGCGGGTATCATCGCCAACTACACCTCCGTGCTGCTGCTCACGCAGGGCCGCCCGCTCAACCATACGCTCCTGCCGGGATACTACCTTTATCGGGCGAGCGCCGGGGACCAGCGCTTTGGCTATGCAAGCGCCGTGTCCCTGGTCCTGGTCGTGTTCATCCTCCTGCTGACCGTCCTGGTCCAGCGGCACGTGAGATCCGAGACCGAGTTCAAGGCGGCACGATGAGAGCCGCTCGAAACGCACTCCGGCCCGGCAACCCAGCGGCGCGGCACCCGTTCATTCACCTCACGCTCGTGGTGCTCCTCCTTCTCGCGCTCGTGCCCCTCGGGCTCATGATCCTCATCTCGTTCAAAAGCCCGTCGCAGTACCTGGTCAACCCAGTGGGCCTCACGTTCCCTCCTCACGCGGAGAACTATCTGAAGGCCGCCGTCTTCATTGCGCCCAGCTTCATGTGGACGTTTCTCGTGATCGTGTGCGGGATCAGTTTGAACCTGGTCACCTCGTCCCTCGCTGCCTACGCCTTTGCGCGTTACCGCTTTCCGGGCGGCAGCGTCCTGTTCTTCTCCATCACCGGCCTCATGTTCATTCCCTCGATCGTGGTCCTGTTTCCCCTGTACCTGTGGAACGTGCGGCTGGGCCTTCGGGATGTCTGGGGACTGATCGTCTCCTATTGGATCCTCGGCCAATGCTTCAGCGTGTTTTTCCTCCAGAATGCATTCCGAAGCCTGCCCGAAGAGATGTTCGAAGCCGCTCGAATCGACGGGGCCGGGCACCTGAGATTGTGGGCGCGGATCGTTCTTCCCTTGAGCCGTTCCATGATCACGACGCTGGCGGTCATGATGCTCCTCTGGATATACACCAACGACTACGTCTGGCAATACATCATGGCCGGAAGCGCGCAGCGGACGATGGTTCCCGTTGTCCTGAGGGGCCTCAGCCAGACCGGCAGCGGCGGCAGCGACCTGGACCGGGGTCTGGAGTCAGCGGGCTACGTCGTGGCCAGCGCGCCGATGCTGCTGGCGTTCCTGTTCGCGTCAAAGGCCTTCGTGCGCGGGCTCATGTCGGGCTCGACGAAGGGCTGACGGAGAGTCGACACGCATGGGAGCCTCGGCGGTTTCGTTCTCCAAGACAATCATCTCCTTCCCGTTCCCGAACGAGGTCGAGCTTCGCGTTCAGAGTCACCCTCTGGCCCTCAGGTTTTTGCGCCGGGGGAAACGGGTCCTTGCAACGGACCGCACGGGGGCTTTCTCTTTTCTGCGTGACGGCGTGGAAACGCGCTCCCGGAGCCTTGTCTCGTGGACCAGGGATCCTGGCGATCGGGTTCGCGTCGGGCTGCGCGCGTCGACCGAGATGACGGGCATCGACCTGGTGATCGACGTGGAGGCGATGCCCTCATGGATTCTCATATCGGTCCGCTGCTCCGACGACAACAGGACAGAGGCGCTCGGTTTCAGCTTCGAGGCGCCAGGCGGTGAGTACTGGTACGGTGCGGAAGTCCTGGCGGCATCCCAGTGGCCTCTGAACGCGAAAACCATCCGCCGCGACCCTTTCCTGCCGACCGGCAATCAGACCGCGCCGCTGTGGCTGTCATCCGGGGGCCTGGCGCTCTTCAAGCAGGACTACCAGCCGGTAGGCTTCAGCTTTCATGGCAGGAACCGCGGGACGCTCCGCATTCATGGGAGGGACACATCGAGGTTCGACGTCTGCCTGTCAATCGCTGACGACATCCGGCAGGCGCATCGCGCCGCAATCTCCGTCCTCGGCACCCCGCGGAGCGCGCCCCCCCCTGAGTATTTCCGAAAGCCTGTCTTCTCCACGTGGATAGAGTTTCTCACAAAGGTCCACCAGCAAGGCGTCCTCGACTACGTGGAGACGATGTACGGGTCCGGCTTCCAGTGCGGCGTGCTCATGATCGACGACAAGTGGATGCGGCGGTACGGCGACCTGGAATTCGATCCGGAGAAGTTCCCTGCTCCCGGTCGGATGGTCGAGGCGCTGCATGCGCGAGATATCCGGGTAGCGCTCTGGATCACCCCGTTCCTCGACTTTGAATCTTCACGGTACGCGGAAGCATGCGCACGGGGCTATCTCCTGCGCAAGAAGGGAACCTCGGAGCCGTTTCTCGGCCGGTGGTGGAACGGCACCTCGGCGCTGATCGACCTGTCCGACCCCGAGGCCCGAGCCTGGTTCGTGGACGGGCTGCGCGCGCTCGTCCGTGCATACGGTGTTGACGGATTCAAACTGGACGCGGGGGACGCCGAGGTCATCGCCGGCGGCTATGACAGCTTCGCCCCGATGAACCCCTGGGAATACGCCGATGCGTTCGCCTCCATCGGGGCGGAATTCGAAATCAACGAGTTGCGCGTCAGCTGGCTCACGCAGAGGCTCGGGCTCGTGCAGCGCCTCCGGGACAAGTCGCCGACCTGGAGCCCGGTGGACGGGCTGGGCTCGATCATCCCGCACGGGCTTTGCGCGGGACTCCTGGGCTACCCCTATTTCTGCGCTGACATGATCGGCGGGGGATGGGACGGCGGCTTCCGGAAGGGGCGACCGGTGGATGAAGAGCTTTTCGTGCGATGGACCCAGGCCAGCGCGCTTTTTCCGATCATGCAGTTCTCCTACGCGCCATGGAGACTGAGAGAGAGTATGGCCGCCATCTGCCGCCAATACGTGAAGCTGCACGGGGACCTGTCCGGGTACATCTACAGCCTGGCCCAGGACGCGACCAGAGATGGAACTCCGATCGTGAAACCCCTCTTCTTCAACTACCCGAAGGACAGCGCCACCTATCGAGTCCGCGATCAGTTCCTGCTGGGGGATCGCTTCCTGGTCGCTCCTGTTCTCACACGGGGCGCGCGCCACCGTCCGGTTTACCTGCCGGAGGGCGATTGGAAAGACTATTGGTCAGGCGCGGTACTTTCCGGTCCCCGCCTCATCAAGGCCTATGACGCCGACCTGGAGAAGCTGCCGCTGTTCGAGCGGGTGCACTGATCCGGTTCGTTGGTTCTGCACGTCACCAGAAAAAAGCTGCCGAGCTTCGTGGGGGGCGGAAAGTACCTTCCAAAGATCGCAGGGAAAACAGAAAAAACGGCCAGGTTTTACCCTGGCCGTCAGCAGAAAGTCCGGCGATGTCAGGAGGCGGCTTTCACCGTGACTTCCTTCTCCACGGCCACCGGGGTGAACTTCTGGCTCCGCAGGGTCTTCATCGCTCCCCCCCAGGCCACAAGCTGGTCGAGCATCGTCACCAGATTGGTCTCGTGCATGGCGTTCGGCTTGAAGACGGTAAAGTTCTCAAAGTCTGTGTAAAGGGACAGGAGCACCTGCGCGCGTACGTCGGCCACCTGAAGCTCGCCCATGACCAGCCGGAGGTGCTCAACTGCGCGTGCGCCGTTGGCGCTGCCGTAGCTCACAAACCCTGCCGCCTTGTTGTTCCATTCACCATAGACGAAGTCAATGGCGTTCTTGAGGGCCGCGGACGGCCCGTGGTTGTACTCGGGCGTCACGAAAACGAACGCGTCGAGGGAGGCTACCTTCTGGGCCCACGCCTTGGTGTGCGGCTGGGTGTACTGTCCCATGGAAGGGGGGACCGGCTCGTCGAGCAGCGGAAGTTTGAAATCCTTGATGTCCACGAGCTCGAACTGGGCGTCGGTGCGCTTCTGCGCCTTCTCCAGTACCCAGCGGGCCACGGCTTCCGCATTGCGGCCGGGGCGGGTGCTTCCAACAACTATGCCTACTCTGACCATCTGTAATCTCCTTGCTTTCGTGTTGAAGCTAACTAATCTTTTGTTGCTTCACTAGATGAGAAGGTAATCCTTTTGGCAATAAAAGGCAAGTTGGTAACTATAAATAAGTTAGTTGTTATACCATAGTTGATCATGCTATATTACAGGAATGAGTGAGTCAGGGCTTGCCGACCGGAACAAGGTGGTGGATGCTGCGGCTTCGGATCAGGCAAAACTGACGGAATTCTGTGCCACATATGCATCTCTCATGGACCTCTTGAGCCGGCGCTGGATGGGAATTGTCCTGCGCGTTCTCATGTCAGGACCTCATCGATTCAGCGAAATTCTCGCGGCTGTTCCCGGGCTTTCGGACCCTCTTCTCACGCAGCGCCTTCGGGAGCTGGAAGGGAAGCGCATAGTGGAACGGCGCGTCCTCCCCACGTCCCCGATACGGGTGGAGTACGAGCTGACGGAAGCCGGACGTGACCTGGAACGCGCCGTCCGCGAGCTGTCTCAGTGGGCGGAAAAGTGGTGGGACAGCCCTGCTTCTCATCCCCAATGATTCGCGAGGGTCAATCCGGCGACCAAGGGACGAATACGTAAACGATCGGGCTTTTTCGCCGGGTGTTCGCAACTGCGCAAAGGGGGACGGAGTGGGATACGAGCTCAACGCGCCGGCCATTGCCGCATTCATCGCGGCCCTCACTGCCATCGCGGTGGCGGTCATGGGCCTGCGTCGCCGCGCCATTCCGGGGGCAACGGCGTTCTCCCTCATGATGTGCGCCGTTCTTGTCTGGGCGCTCACCTCCGGCCTCGCGTCCGCGGCAACGGGAGTGGACCGAAAGGTGTTCTTTGCCGTGGCGGGCTATGCGGGTTCGGGCAACGTGGCTCCCCTTTTCCTCCTCTTCGCCCTTCGCTATCGCAAGCATTCCTGGAAGCCGGCGTGGTGGCAGCTGGCCCTCCTGTGGCTCATCCCCGCGACCACCCTCGCTCTTGCAGCAACCAACAGGTGGCACGGGCTGATATGGACGAGCTTCACTCCCGGCCCGGTGCTCGGCTCGAATGTCCTGATCTTCGATCATGGACCTTGGTTCTTCGTTGCGGTGGCATACTATGCCATCCTGGGGGTTCTGGCGGCGATCACCCTCGGCCGCGCCGCATGGCAGGCGCAGCGGATGTTCGTCCGGCAGACCGTGATTCTCCTGGCGGGCCTGCTCGTTCCCTGGATCTTCTCCGCGATCTACATCCTGCCCATCAGCCCCTTCCCGGGCCTGGACCTGCCCCCCATCGGCTTTGCCATCACGGGGCTCCTGGTCATGGGGGGCATGAGGCGATTCCAGCTTCTCGATGTCGTGCCCGTGGCGCGTCATTTCCTTGTGGAGAGCATGGCGGATGGTCTCCTGGTCCTGGATGCGTGGGATCGGGTCGTGGACGTGAATCCGACGGCGCGCGCTCTCATGGGCAGTGCGGCCGAGGTCGTCGGCCGGCGCGTCGATGAGGTTCCGGGACCGCTGGGCGCAGCGATTGCCGGGCTCCGCGAACAGGCCGTCGACCACGTGGAGATGTCGCTGCCGGGGGACCCCGGGCGCTACATCGACATGCGCCTGTCGCCCCTGCGCGACCGTGATGGAAGCACCTCCGGAAGCGTGCTCGTGATCCACGACCTGAGCGAGCGTCGCGCACTGGAGCTGGAACGGGAGAAGCTCATCACCGAGCTGCAGACGGCCCTCGGCGACATCAAGACCCTCAGGGGCTTGCTCCCCATCTGCGCTTCGTGCAAGAAGATCCGCGACGACAAGGGCTCCTGGGAAGGGCTGGAAAGATACATCATGGATCACTCGGATGCTCAGTTCTCCCACGACATCTGTCCTGACTGCATGCGCAAGCTTTATCCCGATCTCGCCGAATAGGCGCGGGTGCGCAACTCGCCTCCCTCGGTGTTGCATAACAAAGGGGAACGGGAACTGCATTTGCGCGGGAGGCTCCACTCGTGGTACGATTTGCCTTCCCGTATCTGAAGCTTAAAGAGACACCACCGAAGGGGGACCCTCTCAGACATGGCAATACAAATGTCCGCGGCCTCGACCTTGAACCGGGGCCTTCGCATCTTCTTCTCGGAGTTCGTCCGCGTGAGCCTGCGGCGCCCCTCCCAGGCGCTCTTCTTTGCCCGCACCGTTCTCTGGCAGGGCAGGGCGGCTCGCCGCCGCGCGCGGGTGGCGGCGGAGGGGATCACCGTCCCACCCATCGCCATTTTCAGCATCACCAATCGGTGCAACCTGCGATGCAAGGGCTGCTACGCGCAGGCCATTCGAGGCGATGCGCCGGACGCGCTTTCCGCCGACAAGCTGCGCGGCATTGTGGCGGAGGCGGACGAGCTGGGCGTCTCCTTTTTCGTGATCGCGGGCGGCGAGCCGCTCACGCGGCCGGAAATCGTGGACATCGCCCGGGACTTCCCCCACATCGTA
>Ga0187878_1002299_pt1 | contig 17232 bp, 15 predicted proteins | sample June2016WEW_17_1_FD_132979 | JGI IMG/M metagenome (GOLD analysis project Ga0187878, IMG submission 132979) | Peatland microbial communities from SPRUCE experiment site at the Marcell Experimental Forest, Minnesota, USA - June2016WEW_17_150 | ecosystem: Environmental > Terrestrial > Soil >...
AATGGCAAGCTTGTCAGCGTCTATGGCATCAAAGCGATTGACCAGTGGAGGACTCCAAAGGGAATCGAGATTTTCGGACCAAAACACTTCGGATTCAACATTGAATACAAACCATTCGAAAAATAGTCAAGCGCATGATAAGTTTTAATTGTTGATTTTATATACAACATAAATTTTGTATTTATTGGGTAACAAGGATGAAATACTTAACACTAGAAGACGTCCTAGATTACCAACTAGGTTGTACAACCCTCTCAACAGGTGGAGGAGGGGTAGCCCCTTCACTAGAAGAAGTAAAAGAAATGGTTTCAAAAGTGCTCGATGAAGGACATAAACTAAAATTTGTCGAACTCGGCGAAATACCAGATGATAAATATGTTTTCTCAGCATGCGGTACAGGTGGGGGCATTCAAACCCCTATGAAAATGAAATGGACATCATTTCCTAGAGCCCGAGTGACAAGAGAAACAAAGTATCCAATCGATAGGGACCAGAGAATTAAAGATCAGATAATTCAAGCAGACCGCGAGTGGTGCCCTCTGAATACTTGGTCAAAAATTCCAACCTCCACTTTCCAGGAGGAGGGAGAGAAAAGATTAGCCCAACTTATTGGTCAGGACTCATATTCAAACATACAATTTGAAGTTGCGCCAGGATTTGTAAGAGAGCTTTGCGCAATGGCTAGCAAAGATAAACCATTTATTGATGCAACAGTCGCAGGCCATCGTGCAGCTCCTGAGATCTCACAGAACGGATTAAACCTTGAAAATGTTCCCTGTACACCAGCAGTATTCTCAACAATACTTGGAGACATTATTGTCTTAGAAAAAACACTCTGTTTCCAAAGAATGGAAGAATTAGTTGAAGGGATCTCGACGTACTCCGGCGGCTCGGTTAGGGGCTTACACGCTGTTAAAGGAAAGGACCTGAAAAATGCAGCTTTCCCTGGTGCAGAGTCATTAACTATGAACGTTGGACATAATGTAAGAGAAGCTGTAAAAAAGGGAAAAAGCCCAATCGATGCGATACTTAAAACACTCGGGCCAATCGGTTACAAGCTCTTTGAGGGTGAGGTTTTTGACTACTGGCAAGATGATGAATACTCGTTCATTTGGGGGACTGCTAAAATTAAAGGTACAGGAGCATTCAAAGGTCATGATATGAGGATTTGGTATAAAAATGAGAACCATCTTTCATGGTTAGACGGAAAACCCTATGTTACTAGTCCGGATGGAATAAATGTTGTCGATATTGAGACAGGGTGGGGATTAGCTAACTTCTGGCCTGCTGAGTGGGAAGCTGGGAGAAAGGTAGCTGTGATAGGTGTGAAAGCGGAGGACAGATGGGAGACATCAATGGGGTTAAAAATCTGGGGACCGCAGCACTTTAGATCGGATATATCCCATATACCACTTGACAAAGTGTTCAAAAAATTCGGATAAACCTCAACAACATTTTTTTTAAAAATGAGAAAAATCATTTTATTTTTTTCTCGATTGGAATATATTCTACATCAAACCCAAAGTGCTTAGGATTATAGATCTTTAATCCTCGCTTGGTTCTCCAACAGTCTGCTGCCTTAATTGCTGTCACAGCTACGTCTTTTCCTTGGATCCACCACTCAGGTCGGAAGTTGGATAAACCCATACCAGTTTCTTTGTCGATTACTGTGAATGGGTCGGGACAAGTTATGTATGGTTTTTCATCAACCCAACTCATCTGATTCTCATTTTTATACCAAAGTCTGAAAGTCTTCCCTTTGTAGTCCCCCGTACCTTCGATCCAAGCATTACCATAAACGAAGGCACCATATCGTTCGTTTGTGAATCCACCAATTTTACCTTCAAATATTTTATATCCTTTACTCTGTTTTACAATCGTTTCAACTGGGTCGTCGCCTCTTTCCTTTGCTTTTAAGATTGCATGCCCGAGATCTATAGCGAATGTGAAAGTATGGTAAATCGTACCATCTTTAACTGTCTTGCCACTCATCGATATTGCGGGTGCACATCCACCACCTGAGATAATTGCTATCGCTCTACAGATGTCTTCGAAGCGTTGATGACTTAGTACCTTTGTTCCGACAATAATGTCACCCCACATTGTCGCAATTGTGTAAGGTGTGATAGGAGCATCAATCACATTGAGTTTTGTTAACGAAAGCTCAGGCACAGCTCTGCAGCCAGAGCAATCAGAATCAATTAAAGGTAGATCCCTTTTAGCTGCATCTAATAATTGACCAGAGTCAAGAGGACCTACCTCGAAAGCTTGATACGCTAATGGTTTTCCGCCCACGAGTTCCTCTAATTTTTTAAGATGTGACTCTGAAGCACGGGTATCTATTTTTTCACTCCAACTATTTAGAGGGTTTATTAAATCAATTTGTTTGAACCAAGCTTCTTTCGGGTGGTATCGCATATATCTCTCCTGAAAATCTCGTGTAATCCCCCCTCCACAACCGATGTCCATGAAGACTAAGTCGTTTTCTTTTAATTCCTTCGGATCCATTAATTTGGGCTGATGTTCCTTGAAAATAGGATCAGCAGTTAAGCTAAATTCATCATAGGTAGGAGCAGATCCACCTCCACCAGTTGCAAGAGTGGATGCACCTACTATGAGAGCCCAAACGTCTTGTTTTGAAACACTTTTCATTTTGAGCAACCTCAAAAAATATTGAATAGAAGTTTTATTTAAAATTTTAATTTTTATGACCATGTTTTCAATTTTTTTTCTTTTTCTAAAAAATTGAATATTTCAGGTATAGTTCCATCCGGTGTGTGCAGATTTAAGCGCTTAAGTAGATCTTTAAACGCCGGTACAAATTTATTTTTTGGAAAATATTCATTCTCTAAAACATATTTTTTTGTCGTATAATTTATAAAATCTTTGTCAATGATTTTCATACCAAGTTGTTTAGAATCAGACCATAATTTGGTCCCAGGATAAGGAGTTAATAAATTAATTTCTAAAGCATCAATTGGTAATTTCTGAATTAGATTGAAGGTGTTGTTCATTGTATCTTGATTTTCTCCAGGACAATTAAATATGAAAAAGGCTTCAACCATAAGATCACTTTTTTTCGCCCAATTTACTGCATCACTTATGGAATCAATAGATGTGTTTTTACTTAACTTTTTTAATACTTCTTCATCTCCATAATCTATTCCAAATTGCACCGTTCTACATCCAACTTCCCGCATTTTCATTAAGATTGACAAATCTACATTATCAACTCGGGTTTCACAAGCCCACTCAAATTTAATACCCCGCCTCAGAATTTCATCAGAAAATGATTCAACCCATTGTTTATCCAGAGTAAATGCATCACCAAAAAAGTATATTTTATTATAGTTATATCGTTTTACAAGAGTTTCACATTCGTCTACAACCATTGTGGGGCTTCTAAACCTTATAGTCCTTTCATAATAACTACATATATTACAAAAAATACAACTATACGGGCAACCTCTAGAAGTTTGAACTAAAGCTACCGGATAATGAGTACTATTAATAATATCGCGATCAGGAATCTGGAGGAAATCTAGATTTTCTAATGGTTTTTTATGTGAAGTAATCTTTACTTCTCCATCTAAAAAGGCAATACCTTCAATATTTTCGCATCTTTCTCCATTTAATATCTTCTGGCATAAATCAAGAAAGATAAGTTCACCTTCTCCAATAACTATGTAATTGATGAAAGAGCATTCTAATAATATATCTTTGGGCAGAGCCGAGGCGTGTACCCCACCTAAAACAGTTATTATTTTTGGATATTTTTTTTTAATTCCTTTTAAAATATCTAGAGTAATATAGAAATTAAAGGTATAGGAAGTGATCCCTATAATTTTTGGTTGCATTTTTTTGATATAATCATTGAATTCTTTTTCACGCATTTTACAAATGTTCAAATCGATTATCTTCACGGAGATATTGTTTTTTATTAAAATATTTGCCAAATAGAATAAACCAATTGGCTCTCTAATCATGCCTTTATAAGGAGGTGAAAGAAGAAAGACGTCAACCATTTCAATAATCACACTTATGTTGAGTTTAGAGCTAATAAATTTTTAAAGAATAGGAAATTTAAATTAAAAAGATAATTGTTATAAAAAGTTTTGCTTTGTGGACTTAGTAGATAATTTTACATAAGAAGCGACCATTCTGTAAACCGATGGACTGGAAGGACACCGATAAGAGGCTCATAAGAAGAGGAGAGCTCATCCTGGACCCATCCCTCCTAAAAAACCACAAAAAAGAACTCAAAACCAGGAACACCCACAGAATAGGGCGCCCCTACACCATGTCCCACAGCTACGTCAAACTCCTCGCAGTCATCCGCTACCTCTACAGCCTCCCCTACAGACAACTCGAAGGATTCACAAGGGCCCTCAACAGGCTAGTCCTAGACCTCCCCACCGGCGACTACTCGGGACTAAGGAGGCGCATCCTCGCCCAACCCGTCGACCCCTACGCGGACCTCAAAGATACCACCGAGCCCGTAACCATCGCAGTCGACTCCCACCGGCATAAGCATCCACAAGGCCGGCGGCTGGGTGGAGCGGAAGCAAGGAAAGAAGAGGAGGTACATCAAGCTCCACTTCGCCGTAAACACGGAGGCTCCATGAAGTGGTTGCGATGGAGGTCACCATGGACGATGCCCACGACGTGAGGGAGCTCCCCAGCCTGGTGGAGGAGTCGGGTAGAAACGTCCGCGTGGCCAGGGTCATCGGTGATGGGGCGTATGATTCCTCGAGGGTCTATGGCCTTCTCGGGGATCCGGGGATTGAGGTGGTGGTTAAGCCGAAGGCCAAGGCTAGGGCTGATCGTGGTCACCTTGCTCGGCATCGCGTCCTTGAGCAGGTTAGGCGGCTTGGGGATGGTGTGTGGGCTGAGGCGGTGGGGTATGGGCGTAGGTGGGCTGTGGAGACGGCTTACTCGACTTTTAAGAGGTTGTTCGGTGAGCACAGCCTGGCGAGAGATCGGGAGAACATCGTGAGGGAGTTGGTTGGGCAGGTTTCGCTGTATAATATGCTTGTTAACAAGTGAGTGGATTGTGTGGGGCTGGCTTGTGGAGATTAGACTCTAACGGAATTACACTAAATCCATAAAGCAAAAAGTTTTATTAAAAAAGTCGTGAATTTGAATGTTAAACCTTATTGGGGTCCTAGCACATAATAAATTAAATGAATCGATCAAAAGAGTTTTTAAGTTTTTTACTGTTTTTGTTTTTTTGCTGGATTATTGTTGTTAGTTTATTATATTTATTTCAATGATATTTAAGGTCTAAAATTTCTCTTCCAAACCTTGTTTAGCTTGCGCGCGCGAAGCTTTTAACCCAATGAGGGGTCCCTTTTTTGAGCTGACTGCTTGGGCATGTGGGGTCGTAGGCTATTCGCTGTGGCTCTCGCCTTGTTGTTCTGCTTAATCATCGTCGTATCTGCAAAACCCGCATGGGCGCTTGACAGCGCTTCAGGTGTTGTTACAGATGGCTTTGGACGGCCCCTCTCTGCTTCTGTTTCCACGATAGCGAACTCCAGGGTTGTGAAGACTATGACAACGAGTGAGAATGGATCTTTCACCATCCAACTCGACCCGGGGGTCACCTCGCTGCTCATCTACTCAGATGACCCTTCGACGCTGGGGTTCGATTATCTCCCCGCCATCGTCAATGTGGGAGCTGGTAAGGTGGTCTCTGTTGCTCTGGAGCCGGCGGCCTCCCTCAGCCTCAAAGGGAACATCTTGTTTGTCGACACGGAGAATATCCCTACCTCATACAGTTACCAAGTTCTCGATGGGAGTGGGACCCTCTTCAATTCAACGGGTTTCCCCATGAGCTTTGGCTCGAAGACTTCGATGATCCAGATACCCGGCATTTCGGGGTTGACGGTGATCGTCCCCACAGGGGTCGCGTATAGGCTCTGGTTCGGCGTCTCGATTCTCGTCGGGACGAAGGTGATGACTAGAGCCATTTCCTCGGGTGTGCTGAAGCCTCTTGCTCAGGGCACGCTTACAGGCTTCAATGTGACGGGTCCGATCCTCGGTTACAACCTTGGCCTCGTTGAGGCGGCGATCTCGGAGGTCTCGCCGAGGATTGAGGTTATGGAGGGGCAGGGTTTCTACCTAGTCAGCGAGAAGGGGATTTTAGCGTCTGCGGAGGCGAGTTATATCCAGGCGAGACAGCTTTATGACTCCGGCAGCTACGCGGAGGGCTTCGATGCGGCGAAGAGGAGCTACATCGATGCGAGTAGAACCCTCGGCGACCTTAACAACCTATACTTCGACGCGACGTCGAGTGTCTATATTCTGATAGGTTTCCTCGCCGTCTCCTCGGTGACGGCGGGGTTTCTGCTTGTTGACTCAAAGAGGCTGCAGATCGCTTTGGGGGTTGGGCTTTATGTCAGCGCTTTATTTGTGCTGAGTAGTGTGTACCCGGGAACGGCTGCGACGCCTATTCAGGGATTTCTGCTTGCTGCGGGGGTCTCCTATGTTGTCGTCGTGGTCGCCGCCACTTTACTTCCGAAGTTGTTGGGTGGGGTCGGTGGGGATGATAAGGTAAATCTGAGTAGCGTCCTCATTCCCGTGGTCAGTATAGCGAAGAGGAGCCTGAAGAGGAGGAGGCTCAGGTTCATTTTGACACTTGTCTCGCTCACGGTTCTGGTGATGAGTTTCGTCGCCCTCACATCCCTCTCGCAGGGGTATGGCCTAATGATTACGAAGTCAAGCGGGATTGGGGGCTACCAGGGACTCCTTCTACGGGCTTCGACTTGGACGGAGGCTGACCCGACCTTCATCATGTCTGAAAGCTCGGAGGCGAGTTGGCTATTAAAGCAGCCGGAGGTGAGGGGGATCTCTGTAAAGGTTGAGAATGTCCCCCAGCAGAGAGCGATTGCATCAATCGCTGGGAATAGGATCTACTCAATAATAGGAGTGAATGCGGCTAACGAGACACAGATTATACCCCTCGCGGCAAAGCTTGCGCAGGGGGTGCTACCCGGCCCGGGTGGCGTGGCGTTGAGTATCACCCTCGCCCAGGAGGCGGGGCTTAAGCTCGGTGATAAGGTGAAGCTTAGGGATGAGACACTCACCCTCGTCGGGTTATTTGATGACTCTGCCTTATCGGGGCTCATCGACCTAGATGGGACTGGTTATATACCTGACAAGTTTGTGAACATTGGTCCGTCGGAGGAAGCGCCGCTCTGGGAGAGGCAATCGACGCTTCCCTCGGAGGCTGCCTTCGTTGACGCCTCGACGGCGAGCCTCTTCCCTGAACTTGGGGTGACGAGGATTGCCCTGAGGGTAGACTCGGTGGAACAGGATGTCTTCGCGGAGAAGTTGGCTCTGGATAGGGGTTACAAGACGTGGTCGGTATCCCCCTCGGGGATCGTATACGCTGCACTCGGAAGCTACTTGGAGGGGGAGGGACTCCCATTCATCATTCCTTGGGCGATTGTCGTCCTAAACGTGGTCGTGACGATGCTGAACTCGCTGTTTGAGAGGAGGCGGGAGATAAACATCCTCAGCTCGGTGGGGCTTAACCCGGCTGAGATAGCGTCGATATTTGTCGCTGAGGCATCGATCATGGGCTTCATTGCGGGTGGTCTCGGTTACCTCATGGGACTTGCCTTCTATAGGCTCATGCCTATGCTTGGCCTCGCCCTTGAGGTCCACCAGAAGGTGTCCGCGGTCTGGGTTCTTGCCGCCATCGGTATCTCTATATCAGCAGTTCTTGTGGGGGCCTTCGTCGCACTGAGGAGCAGCATGGTTATCACCCCGAGTCTTACTCGAAAGTGGAAGCTCGATGAGGCTTTGGGTGGATTCAACAAGCCATGGGTGGCTCCCGTTCCAATCAAGCTTGATGCGGTTGAGGTGGATGGCTTCGTGGAGTACCTTGGGTTGAGGCTCCGGGCATTAGAGGATAACCAGGTTCGGAGGATAGGGCAGTTGAAGGTCGAGTCTAGGGGGGATGTAAGAGTAGTGTCCTTCATCTATACGGCTTATCAGTCGCCTACAGATAACTTCTATTCGAGGAACTCTCTCTTCGTGGAGCCTGAGGAGGGCTCTTTTAAGGTGAGGCTTGAGTCGATGGGGTCTCAGGACTCTGCATATGAGACTGGTTCCTTGATTCGCCAGATAGCGATGGAGTGGAGTAACAAGCCACGCTGATTTTATCATTGGTCTGATGAAGATAACGTTTCGCGTGGGGGGTTCAAGGTTCTTTTTCCGTTTTCTGGGTGATGTTAATTGGGATTGTGCCTCTTTCTATCTTCTCAACCTTGCCATCCCTCATCCAGACTACGCGGTCGGAGGCCTTGATCATCTTGAGGTCGTGGGTGGCGGCGACTAGTGTGAGGCCTCGGGTCTTGTTGAGGCCGTGGAGGAGGTCTATGATCTCGGTACCGGTGTTGAGGTCTAGGTTGCCGGTGGGCTCGTCTGCGAGGATTATGGCGGGGTCGTTGGCTAGGGCGCGTGCGATGGCTACGCGCTGCTGCTGCCCTGCGCTGAGTTGCATTGGTTTGTGGTTGAGTCTCTCGCCGAGGCCGACGCTCTCTAGGAGCTTCCGCGCCTTTCTTATCCCTTCATCGTGGGGTGTCCCCGCGAAGACTGTGGGGAGGGCGACGTTTTCCAGTGCTGTGAGGATGGATATGAGGTTGAAGCTTTGGAAGATGTATCCTATGCGTCGGCATCGGAGCCACGCGAGTTCGTAGGCGTCTAGCTTGCTTATATCGACGCTGTCTATGAGGACGCTTCCTCCGGTTGGGCGGTCTAGGCCTCCTATCATGTTGAAGAGGGTTGTCTTGCCGGAGCCGCTGGGGCCGATTAGGCTCACGTATTCCCCCCTCCCGATGGAGAGGTCTACGCCGTCGAGGGCCTTCACAGTCTCTCCGCCAACATCGTAGTGTCTCTTTAGTCCGTTGAGTTCGATCACTGTGTCATAGATCATATCTGAGTGCCTCCACTGGGTCAAGCTTCGATGCCCTGTATGCGGGGTAAATTGTTGCTGTGGTGCTTAGGGCGACTGCTAGGGCTAGGGATGATGCGAATAGTGTCAAGTTTTGTGCTGCGGGGACTTTGAGTATTATGTCGTAACCCGCTGAGAAGCCGGTGCTGAGGATTGCTGCGATGAGGCCGATGGCGTATCCGATTACTCCGCCGACAAGCCCCTGGAGGAGTGCCTCGATTAGGAAGAGTAGTACTATGTGTCTGTCTAGTGCGCCGAGGCACTTCATCGTGCCTATCTCCTTCACCCTCTCCTGGACGCTGATTAGCATCGCGTTGGTTATTCCGACGACGCTGACGGTGAGGGCTATGGCTACGAGCCAGTAGTAAGTCGCCTCGACGCTTACGTTTGCGCCTCCGAGGCTCTCATAGGTCCTGTAGATGGTGTCGGTGAGGAGTAGGCTTGCGTAGAAGCTTAGACCGAGGGCTATTGAGGCGATGTTGAGGGCGCTGCGGTCGAGGCGTCGGAGAAGCTGGATGTTGCCTAGTCTTAGGGCCTCGGCGTATCCGAGGTGAACCCGCTTATCCCCCGCTTTCATCTCCTATGGATCGCCCCGCTGGAGGTATAAATGGTGCGGGGGCTAGTTGAGCGTGCGCGCATCACCTGCCTTAGACGACCAGTTTATTTGATATATCTTCGTCTGCGCGCGCGCATGTTCAGGGGAACCGCTAGAAGTCTCCTACAATCCAAATATCCTGATAAGGTCCAAGACCTTAAACTGGACCTAATTAAAGTAGCCAATGAGTCCGATCCCGAGGTCATATCTCGGATTAGCGATGAACTTAGGGGTTTGTCTTGATCGTCCATACAATATTATCCTAACCTAGTCTCTAAAGCGTCTATTTCGTCACAGTCCATAGAAGTTGCACCAGTGTCCATGGAGTCTCAATTAATCCAACCTGTTCAAGGGTCTTTCATGATATTTCCTCCGGGTCCAAGTCTATAATCCCCCTATGCACCTCTTCCAGTAGTCCGAAGCATACCATACAGATCAACCACTTGACCACATTCCTGTATGTGGGCTCTATAGTGGGAGCTCTCTAGGAAATTCTAGAGTGTAGGAGGGGAGAGGGTAACTTTGGACACTTGGACGAATCTTGTACTAATGGACGGAAATGAGACTCGAAAGAAACATCGGACCCGTTGAAGAATATCTCTTTGTAGTTGGAAACATTTGGACAAAAAGGGACTCATACCAGACGTGTGCGCAAATATTTAGCCGAGTGACCCGCGCATGTCAATCAACAAAATTGATCAGTCAACGTTAAAATAATCTAGAGTAAACTATATTGTAAAATGAAAATTAAAAAAGAAAAAATTTAAGGATTTTACAGGCAAATTCTCTTGATGATTTCCCTGAACATGTTTGTGCCGCGGTCTATTTGCTCCAGGGTAATGAATTCGTCAGGGGCGTGTGCTTGAGCGATGTCTCCTGGTCCGCAGATGAGGGTGGGTATTCCAGCTTTTGTGTAGCTGACTGCCTCAGTGTAGTATGGTTCGCCTTCTGGTTTGGTTCCTAGTATATCCATTAGTAGTTTGACTACTTCGCTGTTCTCAGGTACGTCTAGGGCAACGTTAGTCATCAACCCAACTAGCTCAGCTTCAAATGTGGGATCATCAGCCTTCAGGTATTTGATTATCTGATCGAGCCATCCCTTGAAGGTCTCCACGTTGTCTTGGCCTGGGATGAGTCTGGCGTTCAGTGTTACATCGCAGTTCGGAGGTATGATGTTTGATTTCAATCCTCCACTAATGAGGGTTGGTTTGATTGTGCTGTGGCCTAGTAGAGGATAGTCATCTAGGGTCAACATTTTTTGGAGTCTCTTTATCTCCTGTATGAAGTCTGAGGCGTGGAGTATTGCGTTGTTGCCCCATTCGGGGCGGCTGCTGTGGGCCGCTTTTCCCTTGAAGCTGACGACGCATCCCCCTGCTCCTTTGTGGGCTCTAACTATTCTCATCACACTTGGTTCAGGTATAACTCCGAATCTAGCGTCTTTGGTCGTGACTAGTTTATCCGCGATCACGTTGTCCACGAACCAGCCTCCTGTGTCTTCGCCAGATGTGAAGACGAGTGTTAGTTGCTTTTTGAAGTTGTTTTTTACATTCTCAGTTACTGCCTGAAGGATACATGCGTCAGGGCCCTTCATGTCGCATGCACCTCTGCCATAGAGTTTACCATTCTTCACCTTCGGCTCGAATGGAGCCGTCTCCTTCCATAGTTGAGGGTCTCCTGCGAGAACAACGTCTATGTGGCCAGATAAAACGACTCCAGGATCCTTTCCTTCACCGATTTTGGCTATTAAATTAGCTCTATTGGGGGCGACTTCCTGGAGCTGGGTACTTACACCTAGATCCTCTAAATAGTCTTTTATCCACTTCGCCAATGGTAATTCCTTTGTCGGTGGGCCAGAGGTGTCGAACTTCATCATTTCTTTGGCGATTTCGGCTGCAGGCATGTCACTTTAGCTCCGTGCTTCTAGATTCTTTGACTAGCCACGATGAGATTAGGCACACTATGATTCCAATTTCGAGCCAAGCAGTGACCGAGAGGGGGTTTCCGGTTTGTGACACAAGGAACGTCGCTATGAAGGGCGTGAAGCCTCCGAAGATGCCGACCGCGAGTTGGTATGTGAATGATACCCCCGTGTAGCCGACATCTGTGGGGAAGAATTCAGCCATACATGAGGCGTATTGGCCATTCATCATAGAGAACAGTGAGTAGGCGATTATTAGCGAGAGGACGACGTAGTAGAAGTTGCCTGAGGACATCAGCCATAGCGCGCGCGCAGAGAAGATAAGGGCTCCGAAGGCCCAGGTCCAGATGCATGTCGAGTAGGGTATCTTGCCGAACGTGTATGCGTAGGTCATTCCATACGTTCCAATAGTATAAGTTAGGATGGTCGCACCCATTACTAGGCCTAGTGAGAGCAGTACCTGACGTGGGTAATTCATGCATAGGTTTACGACTGGGATTCCTTTTGGCTTCGTGGCACTCGGCTGTGCCTTTTTCGTTGGCTCAGTCACGCCGAATCTGATTCCAAGTGCAACGAGCGCTATGGCGACACCCACGAAGAAGGCGTATCTCCAACCATATGCAGAGAAATCAGCAGGCGCCATAACTGTGGCCAAAATGCCGACGACGGCGCTGCCTAGGGGGAGTCCCTGAGCCATTTGTGCGATGGATACGTAGAAGCCCCTTTTCTTGGCTGGTGCGTTCTCGGCGGTGATGCTAATACCTCCGCCAAATTCTCCACCCAACGCTAAGCCCTGAACCATCCTTATGATGACAAGTATAACGGTTGACCAGATGCCAATCTGTGCATAAGTTGGCATCAGACCCATTGCACCGGAGGTGGCAGCCATCATCAAGATGGTTATGATCAGTGTGTCCTTGCGACCGAGGCCCCTGTCGCTTAATGCTCCAAAGATTATTCCACCTAATGGCCTAAAGAGGAAGCCAACGGCATAGATTGCGAAGAGGTAGAGAAGCGACGGTATTGGGTCTTTCGATGGGAAGAATGTTGGACCGATGATGACCGCCAGGGTACCCATCAGCCCAAAATCGAAGAACTCTAGTCCTGTGCCGATCGCAGCAGCAATGGCTGTGTACAATGCAACTCTTTCTGCCTTTTTATCTGTAGCTGGAGTCGCGCGCGCAATGATACTTGGGCTGGTCTCAGTTATCCAGCTGATACGAGAGAGGGATAAGCGTTAATTTCAACCACCCCCTTTCACTCTGGAGTGCCCCATTGTCGGAGAAGATAATAGGTATACTCGGTGGAATGGGCCCTGAGACTACTGCAGATCTCTACATGAGGATAATTAGGGCCACCCCAGCTAAGAGGGATCAGGACCACCCGCGCGTCATCATTTATAGCAACTCGAAAGTCCCCGACAGAACCGCGGCCATATTGGGAACGGGACCGAGCCCGCTGCCAGAGCTTATACGAGCGGGGAAGAGGCTTGAGGAGGCAGGCGCTGACTTCATAATAATCCCATGCAATACCGCCCACTACTTCATTGACCCACTCCAGAAGGAGCTGAGAATTCCTATTCTCAACATGATAAAGCTTGCTGCAGAACGGGGAAATAACCTCTATCCAAGAATTAAGAAGGTTGGAATCCTAGCGACAGATGGGACGCTGAAGAGTGACCTGTATACCTACGCCTACGGAAAAGTTGGGGTTGAGATCCTTCAACCAACACCGGAAAAGCAAGTTGAGGTAATGAAGGCGATTTATCTATGCATAAAGGCGGGTAACCTAATTGACGGGGGCCTCCTGCTTCGAAACGTAGCGAACGACCTCATAGCCAGGGGGGCAGAGATGATAATCTGTGGCTGCACGGAGGTAAGCCTCGTCCTAAAGGAGGAGGACCTAACTGTGCCGATTCTCGATCCGCTTCAGATCCTCGCCGAAGCCGCTGTATCAGAGGCGCTCTCTAAGGAGCATGGTTGACTGATGGGGAAGAGAAGCGAAGTAATGGAGTCGCGTGAGGTTATCATTCCATACGCAAGGGCGATGCTAACTACTGCCTCCGCTAAATTCGAGTTCTACTATCCGAAGGGGATCAGGTGGAGTTGCAAGCGTTGTGGGGCCTGCTGCCGCGACGCATCACATCGTCCAAGGAGGATACTGCTCCTACCATCAGACATAACGAGGCTGGAGGGAGTGGGGGAGAAAGACTTCATGGAGAGGGTAAAAGGTGAAGAGCCTTATATAGCTGAGATGAAGAAGATGGGCGGTGCCTGTGTCAAGCTGACAGAAAAGGGTTGCATGGTCTACCCCAGCCGTGCACTCCTGTGCAGGATGTATCCGTTTTGGGTCGAAAGGGAGGGGAGAAGCCTTGAGGTGATGGTTGATACGAGATGTCTAGGATTTGGTCACGGCCCGGAGCTAAAGGAAGACTACTTCAGGGACCACCTCACAATCGCTCTCAAAGAACGGGGAGATTGAGCCAACCACTTTAATATTTCATCAACTAATCGAGAAAGCCATGGGCGAACCCGAAATCAGGGTAATGACACACAACGACCTCGACTTAGTAATGAGACTACAAGAGATGGTTGGCTGGGGTAACACAAGAGCCGACGCAGAGCGGAGCCTATACTATGAGCCTGGAGGCTGCTTCGTCGCGAGCCAAAACAGCTTAGATGTGGGGATCGTTAACAGCTTTCTCTACGGGGATAGTGGGTTTATCGGGAATCTTATCGTAGTACCCGAGGCGAGAGGGAGCGGAGTAGGTGCCGCGCTTATGAGGCACGCCATGGAGAGACTCACATCTGAGGGGGCAAAGGCGATCCGTCTCGATGGCGTCCAGAAAGCCATCTCTCTCTACGAGCGTCTCGGTTTCAAGGGAGAGTACTGGTCCCTCAGATTAGAAGGGAACGCTTCGAAGGCCCCCCACCACGGCGTCGAGCCCATGATGAAGGAGGATCTCGAGCAGGTCACCAGACTCGACAGACGATTCTTTGGCCAGGACAGGGGGCAGAAACTGAGGAGGGTCCAACACGACTTCCCCGACCTCTGTTTTAAGGCGTCCAAGGGGGGTGAGGTGAGGGGTTTCATTATGGCGAAGGTTGGGACATCTAACGTCCGAGTGGGACCCTGGATATGCGACCCAGCCTTCAGCGACATGGCAGAGCCACTTCTAAACGCATTACTCTCTAAGGTCGAGGGGCGAAAGATCTGGATCGGGGTCCCCGAGTTCAACAAGGCTTCAATTAAGATCTTGGAGGGAAAGAGTTACCAAAGGATGCCCCCGAGCCTGAGAATGTGCTATGGAGTATGTAAGAAGGTAGAAGATGTCTCGGGTATATTCGGGGTTGGGGCTCCTGACAAAGGCTAACTGGCACGATGGAAGATTATCTTCTCACCCACTTCGAGCGGGGGCTCGTCCACCGTCGGTGCCCTGATCAGTATATTCATGTGGTTGGGCATATGGTTCATGTCGTAGCCTACGAGCTCACCAATCTTACTATCAGCGACGACGACATCATCTCCGGTGACGATTAGACCCCCACTGGTTATCTCGAAGAATGCTACCGCACTAACTTTATCCGCTCCACCTCCTGGCACTGCGGCCTTCTCATCGGTTATCATGAGCTCATGAATTTCATGCTTAAGGACCGCCCTGCTCTTGGTATCAAGGAGTTTTAGGCCACGATCCTTGAAGCTTACGTGGAGAAGAGCTATTATCTCTCCTTCGACGGGGCGGCGGTCGCCGTAGAGGTCGGGGGTGATCTTCTTTGGGTCGTAGGGGAGCTTGGACATCTCCTCTACTCCTTTATCCAGATACCCTTGCGTTCCTCAGGATTCTTAGAGTCAACGCCCATATACCAATGAACACTATCATGACTCGTAGAAGCACTCATTGTATTACCTTTATTGTCCATGGCGAGGCAGTTCATCCCACCCTTTTCGTGGAGCTCGTTTATATCCTTCATACCACGGGCGCAGGCCTCGCGGATGTTCATACCATTTTCCATATAGGTGAGTACGGTTCGGGCGAGGCTGAGGCGTATGGCGAGTTCGCCACGTCCTGTGCATGCTACTGCCCCGAAGCGGTTGTCACAATAGTTTCCAGCACCAATTATGGGGCTGTCCCCGAGGCGCCCAGGGAACTTGAAGGCGGTACCGCTTGTGCTTACTCCGCTACATATGTCCCCGTTTTTATCCATGGCCATTACGTTTACGGTACCGTACTGCTTATCCGTGAGCTTATCATACCAATCACGAAGACCGAAGTCAACATCGTAGTTTATGTACCAAGGAGTCTGCCCCTCCTTGGGCTGATCAGAGTACCTCTTGAGGAAGCTCTGATAGGTGGCCTTCGACTGTTTCGTGAGCAGGTTTTGCTTTTTGAATCCCATGGTCTTCGCGAAGAGCTCAGCGCCACTACCCACAAGCATGACGTGAGGGGTTTTCTCCATCACCATCCGAGCGATACTTATGACGTGCATGTACCCCTTCACAGCGCCTACCGCACCCGTCCTTAGTGTCTTTCCATCCATGATACTGGCGTCGAGTTCAACATCTCCCATAAGGTTGGGTATCCCACCATAACCCACACTGTCATCCTTTGGATTTGCTTCCACGAGTTTTATCGAAGCTTCGACAGCGTCGATCGCCGAGCCATTGTTATGCAACACTTCGGCACCAGCATGGAGGAACTCGCCAGCGTTCATAGTCCCAATGATAAAGGGTTTGACTTTTGTCATGGTTTGATGGACGCTCTAGGTGTATAAAAAACAGATAGAGGCGCCCTAGCGAGTTAATTCTTGTAAAAATCACAGAAAAATGCAGACCATATCGACTCAACTAGTCTTTTATCCCAGTGGTTTCGTGTTTTCAATACTTTTGCATTTATAACATCTCGATAAAATTATTGACAGAAGTTTAACAAGTCGTTATGAAAGCTGAAACGACAAAGATTGATGATAGGTAAATCGCCTTTATTGTTTTTATGCGCACGCGTTAGGGTCTTAAGTATTTCACCCGTCTCTCTGAGCATCTCAGACTCCTAGAAGCCTTAAAAAACGCCCTCGAGCGTTATCTGGTGAATCGTCATGAGCACTGGAGTGTGGGCGGAGAAATATAGACCCAAGACCTTGGACGAGATGGTCGATAGAGATGAGATCGTCTCAAGGTTCAAAAGCTTCGTCAAAGACAAGAACCTCCCCCACCTCCTCCTCGTCGGGCCCGCTGGCGTGGGCAAGACAACGAGCATCCTCTGCTTGGCTCGTGATCTCTACGGGGCAGGCTATCAGAACTATATCCTTGAGTTGAATGCTAGCGACGAACGCGGCATTGATGTCATCAGGGAGAAAGTAAAGAACTTCGCCCGTACCGCTGCAATCGCTAGTGAGGTCTCGTTCAAGATTCTCATACTCGACGAGGCTGACAGCCTCACAACAGCTGCACAACATGCTCTCCGCCGTACGATGGAGGTCTACACACGTACTTGCCGCTTCTGCCTCATAGGTAACTACTCCGAGAACATCATAGACCCTATACAGAGCAGATGCAGCGTATTCAGGTTCAGTCCCCTAGCCGAGCAGGATGTGAAGAGCTACATTACTACCATTGCGAAGAAAGAGGGTGTGAAGATGATCCCCGAAGGGCTCGACGCCGTCTTCGAGGCAAGCCAAGGTGACATGCGTAAGGCTACGAATCTTCTCCAAGCTGCCGCTGCGACGCAGGGCGAGGTAGATGACATAGCTATCTACAGTGTCC
>Ga0187878_1002300_pt1 | contig 17231 bp, 14 predicted proteins | sample June2016WEW_17_1_FD_132979 | JGI IMG/M metagenome (GOLD analysis project Ga0187878, IMG submission 132979) | Peatland microbial communities from SPRUCE experiment site at the Marcell Experimental Forest, Minnesota, USA - June2016WEW_17_150 | ecosystem: Environmental > Terrestrial > Soil >...
CAGGGGTTCATACGGACCGCTTGAAATTTGTGGAGTGGGACGTAAGAACGACATCCCTCTGTTCATTCCTCCTGCACCTGACCGATGACGACGAACATCGGTGGTTTGAGATCGCAAGCGACTCTGCGTTTCCTTCATTTGTCAAGTTGCCTCTAGAGGACCGAACAGCACTCGCGCCAAGCGCACGGAGTTTCTTCATGAAGGCTCTGCAGTCTTTCCGGAACACAGAAACGGATACTCTTCGAGCGACGTTCGAATACGGGAAAGATACTCTCGATGCGAGTGTGTTCCATTGTTCCAGGTCCACAGACACCAGTTCCGTTGTCACCACCCTTTCCCACCTCGAAACGTGGAACAAGAGAACGGGCGAGGCATACAATAGCGCTGAGGTTACTTCAATTACTCAGGAAGGCTACACCGCATTTCGAAGCATCAACATCTTCCTGAAAAAGAAGGGAATAACATTACGGCTTACGTCTGTCCGCACCAGCGTAGCGAGAACCTCGTACTGAGCGCGACAACCCAAAGGAGTCAACAATCTGGCATCGTGTCTACTGGATCAAACGCACCCTCCGTGTTCGGAGAGCGACCCCCCCCCGAAATCGCACAGGATAGTAACGGAAGGATAGAAACGAATGAATGATACTCAGCAAGATCACCACATACACAGAGACCCGGAGAGCGAGACCGTTCAGAAGGAGCATCGTCCTTACTGGAGGCACGCTCATCATGATTGGCGTTTCTGGGCTGCTCTTACTTTGATGATTGCAGCGATGAGCATCTATGTGTTCAGCGACAACTTCGCATTTCTATTTGGCAGCCGGCCGCAAACGCCGATGTCAGGGTCCGTCGGAAAATAACGGGTCCCCATAGACTATAGTATCCATTGAATTCTCACGAACTGAGATGTGAGAACTAAAATCTGAATCTTTTCGCCGAGGGAAGTTGGCACCTGAAATGGTGGCCAAGGTGGAATCGTCATGGAAACTCACCTGGTTTCGATTAAAGACATCCCCGCTCTCCTGAAGGACACGTACCGGCGATGGAGGGACATCCGACCGGAGCTTTTGGCAGGAGGACTGGCCTATTTTGCGATCCTCTCGGCGACGCCATTGTTGGTCATCCTGATCGGACTCCTGCGCCTTGTCGTCGCCAAAGCCCGGGTGATGGCGCAGCTGGACGCCGTTCTCAGTCCGAGCGTGGGCGGCCTTGTCCGGGAATGGCTGCTTCCCGCTCACGGTTCGGGTTTGGCGACTTTGACCATCTTCAGTGTAGTCGTGCTTCTCTACAGTGCCTCGCAAGTTTTTGTTCAGCTCCGGGTTTCACTCGATGTCATTTGGGACGTGCCCGTCAAAACCCGACCGAGTTGGCATGGATTTTTCAAAACTACCGCGGCGCCATTGGTCATGATCCTGGCCACCGGCCTTCTTGTTCTAACCTTCATCCTGCTCGATGCCGGGATCGGAATCGCCAGCAGGATGTCTGGGACGGCTCTCCCTGGATTGGGCCGCGCCGCCCTCTGGAAAACCGCAAGCCTGACCTGCTCTCTGGCCCTTTTCACGCTCTTTTTTGGAGGAATATTCAAATTGGTTCCGTCTCGTAAACTACGTTGGCGGGATGTCTGGGCGGGAGCGGCTCTCACGTCGGGACTCTTTGCACTGGTCAAATATGTCCTCACGCTGTATTTTAGCTGGCTCTCTTTTGATTCCCTCTATGGGGCGACGGGGTCCTTAATCGTGATCATGATCTGGGTTTATGCGTCCGCCCAGATCTTTTTCTTTGGGGCGGTCTTCATCAGCGTCTACTCCAAAAAAAGAGGGGCTGAGATAAGATAATTGGTTCGCCAGGGACACTTCGCCCTGGATCCAAAGGTTCTGGCATCCTACGCGCCAGCCGACGTGAGCATCAAGTATGTCGGTGATCTGCTGAACTACCAACTCCAGAAATTGAAACCTCATCTCGCAAAACGTACCCGCAGCATCCATTCACTCTAAGCTGATCCAATCTGAAGACGAAGACGCATTGATCGCAGCCGGGTTGGAGCCCCAGTGCGACGGCAGTCTTGGGCCGCCTACCATCAAAGCTGCCGGCTCAGGTTCACACCTGACAATGGCATCGCCAACGATAACCACGCCCTCGTCATCGACCAACCGAACACACTCGAATTTCTACCACCTGACCGATTGAGCAACAGGTAATGGACCCAGGGTTTGCCTTAGCAATCAGGGTCTCTCCCTGCAAAGGATTAACTCCTCTTTCATCCTTTTGGGCGATTTCATTGCGACAGGGTATTCGATAGCTTCCAAGTGGCTCATAACGATCAGCCGACCGGATTTTGTCGAACACTCCCTCCGTCATAATCGGCACGTGTAATGCTCTGGCTAGGTCGTTTCATGATGAAGATCCGGTCCTTGGCCTCGGAAGCTGAATCGTGGCAAAGGGTTGGTTATATGCGGACAAGGAGAATGAACAGATCGTCCCGGTTTCCAGGAAACTCAATTTAAACGAAAAGGAAGATGACCTTGAGCGTAGATCAAAACAGTGATGAGGATTCAAAGAATGAACCGGCAAGAAGCATGGGAGAGAAAGGCGGCTTCTACCATAATGGCCGCTTTGTGACGATGCGGGATGTCATCGAGAACTATGACAGTTTCTTGAATCCGTCATTGACCGCACAACAGAAAATTGACCTGGTTGCGTATTTGAAATCATTGTAAGGATGAAACCTCCCGCCACACATGGGGGCGGACGAAAATGGCAGAAACTTTAACGAGAAGGAGATGTCATGTCGTACACACTTTACGTCGTTGGATTTGTGATCGTGATCGGTGGCTTGATTTACGGCGCCGTCCTGATGCATGTGCCTACACAGTGGATCGTTGTGGGTTCAGTCGTCATGCTCGGCCTGGCGATTTTGACAGGTGTCAAGGCTACACGTCAAAAGGATTCGAGTACTTAGCCACTGAGGTGATCACATTCCCATCTTTGATCTGATCAGGCTTCACGGTCGATGGCAATTCATGATTACCAATATGAGGAGTGAAAACCATGAGTTCAGGAAAAGTATTGCTGGGTGTTGTTGCAGGCGCCGCCGCTGGTGTCGTCTTCGGGATGCTCATCGCGCCGAGAAAAGGGTCCGCGACGAGAAAGAGAATAGCCCGGACAGGAGCGGAGTACGCTGAAGAGGCAAAGGACAAGTTCAACGAATACATCGATGCCGTGACTGAAGAGTATGACACGGTTAAAGAGGGGGCCAAGGATTTTGTCGCCATGGGAAAAGAGAAAGCCGCCTCTGTGGCGGGAGCAAAACGTTCCAAATAGGAAGTGAGCGATACATGTCAGACAATTCCCAAGGACGAGCCTCGCTCGGGGCCGACGTTGTTCATAGCCAAGCTTGTGCGAAAAGGACGGGAACACCACAGAAGCCTGACGGAGAATTCAATCCGGGGGATCAGTTGCACTCGCCTCGCAATGCAGAATGCGCAATATACCGCTTCCCTCATCGCTCTTCTGTCGTGAACTCCCTGAAGAGAACGGACTCTGACGAAGACACCTTCACCCGCAGTTCATGCCAGTTGTTCTTAGAGCATGCCTTGTGTGCGCACCCTGACCGTGGGAAGAACATATACCGGACACCTTTTTGACCGAGCATAAGACTAAAACGTTCGTCCGCCGCGCCATCAAGATTGTTGTATGGATACTCGCCGGCATACTGGGTTTGATCATCCTTGCCATGGTGGCGTTGCAGTTCCCCTTGGTGCAGCGTACCATTGCGCAGAGGGCTTTGTCATCGATATCGGAAAAGACACATTCCCGCATTGAAGTTGGTTCGGTCAACATAACTTTTCCGAACTCGGTCGTTCTGCACAACATATTCGTTGAAAGCCTCCAACGGGACACGTTGTTGTCTATTCAGAGACTGACAGCGGACGTGAGCCTGCTCAGGCTTCTCTCACACGACATCAAGCTGAATCACGTCCGGCTTGACTCGCTCACCACCCATATCACCCGCACCTTTCCAGACAGCAGCTTCAATTTTGATTTCTTGCTGAACGCCATCAGCCCCCCTTCAACCTCTGCAGATATTCATACCGTATCATCCGCGCGGCCAGGCTGGGAAATACATTTAGCCGCACTGAGCCTTAACGGCATACGCGGTACCTACGATGACGAGGTGGGCGGGTTGAATCTGCGCCTCCAGCTCGGCTCCCTGGAAGCCTCGATCGACAAGTTTGATCTCAATACGATGCAGTTTCACATCGACGGATTATCTCTTGCGAATACTACAGCGAGTGTCAAACAAACAAAAGAATCACCCCCCGATCAATCACACTCTGCAGGGGTCGACTTCGGGATCAAAGCCTTATCGCTGACATCGATTCACTTCGACTATGAAAACTCCGTGGCGGGTGAACGTTACAGCGTTGACCTTGGGACATCGACTCTCCTTGCAGAGAAGATCGATCTACCGTTGCACCACATAGCCGTCAAGAAATTCCAGCTTGAAAACACGAACGTTGTTGTCGTTCCGCCGAAAACAAAAGAGAACAAAACCGAGACATCTGATGCCTCTACTGTACCCTGGGTTATCAGCCTCGATCACCTGATTCTAGGCGGCAACAGTTTCCAATATGATGTTCAAGGATCGGCCAAAACGAAAGGTCTTGATCCGAATCATCTCCGACTCGATGGCCTGACAATGCGAGCAGAAAACATGTATTACAGTGATAACCGCATGTTGGCAGTGATCCGTTCTGCATCTTTTCGGGAGCATTCCGGCCTTGAGGTGCGTGAACTATCGGGGGGACTCGCACTCGACTCTCTGCATGCGCAGCTCACAGACTTCACAACGGAAACTGCGGCCAGTCGTATTCGCCAGAATACTCTTCTCAGCTATGCTTCCCTTTCCGCTCTCTGGAATCTCGCGGGTGATGTGAACGTGAAGGCGACAATCGGTGATTCTCATCTCGCCATTTCGGATTTGCTCTTCTTCGAGCCTTCTCTTCCCATCAGGAACACGCCGGGCGCATCGATACGATTCTCTTCCCAGCTCTCGGGGCGGATAGGGGACTTGCAGGTGGAAGAGTTCCAGGCTGCAGTAGGCGATTCCAGTACGGTTGATCTCACCGGTTCCATCCATGGATTACCGGAGGCAGAGACGGCGTCCTATGATGTGAACCTACGTCTACTCTCTTCTGGACGGAATGATATTCAGGCACTTATTGCGGATACATTGCTGCCAAGGGGCATCGTTGTGCCTGCTTCCATCAGAGTGAGCGGAACCTTCAAAGGCACGGTGAAGGATTTTAGCGCTTCATCTGCTATCACGACCAGCATCGGAAGTTTGAAGGGAAATGCAGAATTGAACTCAGGTCAAGGACCCGGCTCAAAATCAATTCGATGGAAGACAGATATCGTCGTAGACGAATTCAATGTCGGTTCGCTTCTCAACGATCCGGAAACATTCGGCCCGGTTTCGTTGAAGGCGTCCGCCTCCGGAAGGGGATTGACCAAAGATGACATCGAAGGCCAACTGAATGTACAAGTGGACAAGGCGGTTGTGAACGGGTATCCCTACAGGCGACTCTCGATTGATGGAACTGCGAGCCCAAAAATGTTCGAAGGGAAGGCCGAGATCCAGGATTCAAACATCGCGTTCACATTCAACGGCATCGTCAACACAAGCAAAAAGAATCCGGCGTACAAATTCACACTCGACCTGAAAGGCGCCGACCTGCGCCGGCTCAACCTCACCACGGATGACATTCGGATATCAGGCATCATTACATCCAATCTCATAGGACAGGACGTGAACGATGTCAATGGCGGCATCGATGTTCGTCATGTCGTGATCGTCAAAAACAACAAACGATATGATATAGATTCCGTTGTCTATGTATCGGTAATCATTGATAAGCAAACCCATATCAGTGTCGCGTCCACAATCCTCGCCGGTCAATTCGACGGCACAATAACTCCGGGTCAATTGCCGGAAGTGTTGAAAGAACATTTTGATCATTATTTCATGCTGCAGGGAACGCAACATAAGAGGACTCTGAAGGCACAAGCCTTTTCGTTTCACATATCCATCCGCGATCCGTCCACGCTCGCGGACATATTCTTTCCGGAATTCCACCGGCTTTCGGCAGGGACCATTGACGGCAATTTTGATAGCGGCAAAGAAACCCTGAATGCAAATATTGACTTTCCTAGGATTGACTATAACGATGTTTCGGTTGATAGCATTCATATCAAGGTCACATCAGATCCCGATCTGCTGCAGGCAACTTTGAGGGTGGGATCAATAGCTGATTCTACGTTTCGGGTAACGAATCTTCAATTTGCCGGAAAGGCGGGGCACGATAGCATTGATGTTGCATTGCGGAGTACCCGCAGTGACGGTTCCACAAAAATGTTTCTTGCCGGTGTATTCAATAGTGTCCCGGATGGATACAAGTTTCGATTCAATAAAGATGGAATCGTGTTTCACAACCTTCCGTGGACTGTTCCTTCTGACAATGAGCTGCTCTTCGGCAAGAACCATTTTATTGCACACAATGTCGTGTTGAGTGGCGCGGGACAATCCCTCTCTCTCAAGAGCACTGACGAAAAGAACCAGCGCTCTCCGCTGAGAATTGAATTCACTGATTTTGATCTTGCCACATTATCTCATGTCGTTGAGCGCGATAGCGGCCTGCTCGGCGGGATTCTCAATGGGAATGTCGTCTTGCAGAATCTCGAAAAACAGAGAGCATTCACGTCTGACCTCACAGTCAAAGACTTCAGCCTCTATCAAAGGTCCGTGGGTGATGTTACGCTGCGTGCAAATAATCAGACAGAAAATGTCTACGAAGTAACCATGGACGTCGCCGGCAATGAGAACCAGATTGCCATGCAAGGTAAGTACCGGAGTAAAGAGGGCGGGAACGAGCTGGACCTTACATGTGATTTCACGAAAGTGAATCTTGCCAGCATTGAGCCTTTTACCTTCGGCAACGTAAAGCGACTTTCAGGGACGATGACCGGCAGACTTCATATGACGGGTACAACGAAGAAGCCTTCTATCACCGGGGAGTTGAATTTCACCAATACTGCATTCAACCCGACATATCTGGATACATACCTGCATCTCAAGGAAGGGAAGATAGAGATTGACGCTCAAGGAGCCGAATTCAGATCCTTTGATCTTGTCGATACTTCCGGCAACAAAGCTTCATTGAGTGGTCGCTTGTTTACCAAAGACTTCCGTAGCTTCAGCTACGATTTGCAATTGCACACGGACAAGTTTCTCGCATTGAACAAACCTGCAAGTCGCGATGCCCTCTACTACGGTACCGTAATCCTCAACAGTGATATTTCCGTACGAGGAAATGAGAACAGACCAATCATCACCCTGCAGGCGGAGCTGGACAAAGGGACCAATCTCGCATTCGTCCTGCCGGAATCAGAACTCGCTCTGGAAGAGCGCAGTGGAATTGTCAGATTCGTCAAAGTCACCACTCCTTCCAGCTCGATTATGTCTCGACAGAACCCCAGAATAGACAGCGATACGACGGAAGCGAAGAATTCATCGATCGAACTCACATCAAACATCTCGGTGAACAAGGATTCCAGGCTTCGGCTCTTGATCGACCCCATTGCGGGTGATTCACTGGTGATCCAGGGCGAAGCCACATTGAGCCTCACCATTGACCCAAGCGGAAAGCTCACTCTGACAGGGCGGTACGATATCCTCAAAGGATCCTACCAACTTTCATTTGGGGACGTTGTCAGGAAAGAATTCGCCATCGAAAACGGAAGCAGCCTCACGTGGTTAGGATCGCCCCTTGAAGCCGACGTCGATATCACTGCGATGTACTCGGTGAAAGCCTCGGCGCTGGATTTGGTTCAGGATCAACTTGCCGGAATAACTCAGGAAGAGCGTAACAAATACAAGCAGGAGCTTCCCATCCAGGTCTACCTCATCATGAAGGGAAAACTCCTGAAGCCGGATATCCACTTCAGACTCGATCTTCCTCCGGACAAGAGGGGCGTGATGGGCGGAACTGTTTACGCGAAACTAAACGAGTTGAATGGCCAGGAATCCGAACTCAATAAACAAGTATTTGCGCTTCTGATCCTGGGCAGGTTCGTCCCGGAAAACCCGCTTGCCTCCTCCAGTGGAAACGTGGTACTTTCCGATTTTGCACGTTCAAGTGTCAGTCAGATTCTCTCCGCGCAGTTGAACCGTTTGTCTGAACAATACATCGCAGGCGCGAATCTCAACGTGGGTTTGGAATCCTATCAGGATTACTCGACCGGTACCGCCGAAGGACGGACCCAACTGAAACTGGCTCTCTCGAAACAATTCTTCGACGAGCGTGTGACCGTCCAGGTGGGAGGGAATGTGGACCTTGAGGGACGGCGAAGTCAGGAGAATTCGCTCAACAACTTTGCGGGGGATCTCAAAGTATTGTACAAACTCACCGAAGATGGTCGCTGGCAGATGCAGGTCTTCAGACAAAATTCATACGAGGGGGCCATTGACGGGGATATCATCAAGACGGGTGTTGGCGTTATGTTCACGATCGATTTCGACAAACTCTTCGGCATCACACTCAAGCCGGTTCCTGATAAACAAGGGAAATAGATGCGGACAGGATTCTCATTAACTAATTCTCTCATGATTATTGCGGTTACCGGTGTGCTCGCTGCATTCGCCATAGGCTGCAGCAACACGGCGTATCTCGCTCAAGGTCAGAAGCTGTATACCGGTGCAGCTGTGAATATCGAACAGAAAGACGGCATCCCGGACAAAGGCAATCTGGGAAATCAGCTGGACCTACTTGTCAAGCCGAAGCCCAACGGAAAATTCCTCGGGCTCTTCCGCTATAAGTTATGGCTGTACAACATCGGGTTCTTCAAGGAGACTCTGGGTGAACCTCCGGTGTTGCTGCAATCTGTCGCACCCGATCGGGTTGCCGCGAGAATGCGCACTCTGCTGGGAAACAAAGGATACTTCTGGACGGATGTACGCTATACGGTACGTGAAGAGGAACACACCGCGGACATTCAGTACAATATTGCAGTCCAATCACCATACAGATTCAATGGTATCACTGTGAAGGGAAGTGACTCTACGTTGGTTGAGGCAATTCGTTCCACTATGGGAAAAACAATTCTCGCCACCGGAGACCAATACGATCTGGACAAACTTAAACAGGAGAGGGAACGCATTGACGCTGCGCTGAAAGAGAAAGGCTATTTCTATTTCTCCCCCGACTTCATCGTGTTTCAAGCGGATAGTACAGCCGGGAACAAGACGGTTGATCTTTCCCTTCAAGTCAAGACAGATATACCCGTCGAGGCAGCGCGCGTCTATACAATAGGCAACATTTACATCTACTCCGGTTATACGCTCAATCGTGACAGTGTCACTGCAGCGGCCGGCGACACTGCAACCGTTGGTGGCTGCTACTACATTGATCTTGACAAGAAATTTAATCCTGACGCTATCGTCCGATCGGTTTTCTTTCGAAAAGGCGCCATCTACAGCAGGAAGAACCATGATCTCACTTTGAACAGGCTCATGAATCTCGGCGTGTTCAAGTTCCTGAATGTACGATTTGTCGACGCTGATTCGGCAGGTATTCCGCGTTTGGAACCTCATATCTATCTGACGCCGCTTTCGACAAAAAGCATTCGCTTTGAGTTGCAAGGCGTTTCCAAATCCAACAATCTTGTAGGACCGGTGTTTAATACCAGCTTCCGGAACAGGAATTTGTTCGGCGGGGCCGAGCTCTTTACGCTCAGTTTTGAAGTTGGCCTTGAGATGCCAGTTGGCGGTGGGCAATCTGGAGGGAATTCGTATGAGATCGGTACGCGTGGAGAGCTGGACCTGCCGCAATTCCTCACCCCGTTCAGACTCGAAAACGCGTCGAGCCTCTTCGTGCCAAAGACACGTATCGTGCTTGGATCGAGCGTACTGCATCGACTGCAATACTATCAGCTGTTCTCGGCGGATGCTTCATTTGGATACAACTGGAAGGAATCCATCAATACGGAACACAATGTTAGTCTGCTCTCAATTACATATGCACATCTGACAAATACAACCCAGAAATTCAACGATTTGTTGAGTACCAATCCGCTGTTGCAGAAGAGTTTTGAGGAACAATTTATCATCGGACAGAACTATTCCTACACATACAATAACCAGCTCGAGAAGGATCTGAAAAACCACCTGTACTTCAAAGGAAGCATCGACCTGTCAGGTAACCTTCTGCAACTTGTGCAATCACTGTTCATCAGCCACAAAGCGACACCTGACGATCCGTATCGATTGTTCGGGACCCCATATTCCGAGTATTACAAAATTGATGTCGACGTGCGGAAGTACTTCAATTCCATCGATCAAACAACGTCCTTTGCCAGCAGGTTGATCGCTGGCGTAGGAGTCGCGTATGGCAATTCCGCAACGCTCCCCTACGTGAAACAGTTCTACGCCGGGGGAAGCAACAGCGTGCGGGCCTTCGTTGCACGCGGTCTTGGCCCCGGTTCATATAAAATTCCCGATAGCGTTGCTGCAACATCCTTCATTGACCAGGCCGGGGATATCAAACTTGAAGCAAATACCGAGTACCGGTTTCCCATTGTAAGTATTCTTAAGGGTGCAATTTTCGTCGATGCCGGGAACATCTGGCTGCTGCGCGAAGACCCGACCCGCCCCGGGGGCGTATTTTCCAGCAAGACATTCCTCGACGAGGTGGCTGTCGGAACGGGCTTCGGCTTGCGGCTGGATCTTTCGTTTTTCATTCTTCGGTTTGATCTTGCCTTCCCGTTGCGTGTCCCATCGATGCCCATTGGTGAGCGATGGGTCATTCAGAAGATCAATTTCGGCAATCCGTCGTGGAGAAAGAACAACCTTGTGTTGAATATCGCTATTGGATATCCATATTGAGTAGGTGGGTGGGCGTTGTATCACTATGAAACCTCATCGTTTGAAATGGGGTTCCTGCTCTATCCATTCTTGCCTTATTCTCCGTGTTTCCATTAACAACAAGGTCCCCCCCAAAAAAGGGATTAATCCCTCTTTCATTACTTTGGGCTATTTCATCGCGGTACGCTAATCGATAGCTTCTAGCAAAGCTAATCAAGAGATCGGGCGTTGGGATTTCTACGACCTCACCTATCGTCATGATCGGCTGTGACATCCATTATCGTTCATCGCGGTTGGGGCGTTGCTGCATGTGGTCCAAATAATCGTGACAACAACGTAGAGGCCCGTATAAGTATGAAACATACGTGTTGCGCACTCATCGCACTTTCATTGCTCCTCGTCGTTCAGGGGTCCGTTGCCCAAGATCGCGCATTTGGACTCGGGGTGATCCTCGGTGAACCGACGGGGTTCAGTGCCAAGTTATGGACTTCACCTGACAACGCGATCGACTTTGGTCTCGGTTGGTCAATCGGTGGAGACAGGCTCGGGAAATACAACGGAAACTACGACGGAGGAAGCCGCGTCCATTTTCACATGGATTACCTTTGGCATTCGTTTGATGCCATCTACACGGACATTCGACTTCCGGTATACTACGGCGTCGGCGGGCGGTTCAATAACGGCGCCGGCTATACGAGTTCGCTGGCAATTCGTGGTGTCTTCGGCGTCGCATGGTTGCCGCGCCAAGCGCCGTTTGATTTGTTTGTGGAGCTTGTTCCATCACTCCAATTCACATCACCAGCGGGTTTTGGCATGGAGGCTGGCGTCGGGGCAAGATACTACTTTTGATCGTTACTCAATGGTGGTTCGCAATGCACTCCATCACCCTCATTCATAAACGCAAGGAGGTATCAAATGAACACGTTCACTATCAAAGGCAACTGGAATGAAATTGCCGGTAAACTCAAACAACAATATGCCAACCTGACAGATGATGATTTGCTGTTCAAGGCGGGCAAGGAGGAAGAACTTCTGGGACGACTTCAGCAGAAGCTCGGAAAGACAAAGGAAGAACTGCGCAAGCTGATCGCGAAGATATGAAGAGTGGTTCTTTCTCTCTGCCTGATGCGACCTCATTCGCAAGCATCGACCTTGTGAAAGTGCATAATGGCAAAGGAAAATCTTTTCCCATTCGCTCTCAATGAGTTGTTGGCTGGAACCAAGTTAACGGGCTGCGAGAGGAAATCGGAAGTGAAAGTGCATTCTTCAGGTGACATTCCAGCTCAATCGGCTGGAGTTGCCTCATGATGCCGAAGTTGCCGCGGCCCCCGGGGTGATTGGCATTGTGGAAAGGCTGCGAGAAAAAAGGGAATAAGAGCAAAAAAGATCAGGGAATTACGGAAATGGAAACAACAAACATCGGACCAGATGCAAAATCCGCAGCGACTGCTAACGATCAACCTGCCACGCCTCCGAGTGATCTGCAATTGAAATTACGAGTCCTCCTGAAGCGACGAAGCCTTTGGCTGATCGGCGCGCTCCTCCTGATGAGTGGAGCCGTGCTCTGGTATTTTTGGCCATTCGGCAAAGCGGACGTCCTCTATACCACCGCTGCCGTCGAACGCGGCGACATAGAAAGCACGGTATTGGCGGCGGGCATCGTGCAGCCCATCAACTATGTCGATGTGGGCGCCCAAACCTCCGGAGTGCTTAAATCGCTGAAGGTCAAACGCGGTGATCTGGTGAAGAAGGACCAGTTGCTCGCGGAAATTGATCCGGTTTTGGCAGCAACAGCGCTCACGTCAGCCAACGCAACGCTCGAAAACATGACCTCGCAGCGCACGGTGAAACAGGCGCAATTCACGCTCGCAAAATTGCAGCGCGCGCGCAACGATACACTCTTTGCCCATGACTTGATTTCCGCCGATGACCGCGACATCACCCGTGCGAATTTCGATGTCGCTTCCGCCGACGTCGCTTCGCTCTCGGCTCAGATGAAGCAAGCTACGGCGTCGGTAAACACTGCGAAAGCCAACCTGGGGTATGCAAGAATCACGGCCCCGATGGCGGGCGAGGTGGTGTCCATCAGCGCGCTGGAAGGGCAAACACTCAATGCTAATCAGCAGGCACCGAATATTCTGCGAATTGCCGATATGACCACCATGACGATCTGGGCGCAAGTCTCGGAAGCGGACATTGTTCGCGTGAAGGTCGGCCAGGACGTTTATTTCACTGTTCTTGGCCAGCCCCGGCGCTGGAACGGCAAGATCAAACAAATCCTTCCCACACCGGAACTTATCAACAACGTGGTGTTCTACGACGTGCTGTTCAACATTCCGAATCCGGAGCGTGAATTGAACATTCAGATGACGGCACAGGTCTTCATCGTGTTGGCACAGGCAAAGAGTGTTTTGCTGATACCGACTGCCGTCATCGGCAATGCCAGCGAAGGCTCGAATATCAAGATACAGGTGCTCAAACCCGACGGCAGCGTCGAGTTGCGCTCGATCAAGATCGGCATCAAGAGTGAAATTTCAGCAGAGGTTACGGACGGACTCATGGAGAAGGAACAGGTCGTGATCAGAGGAATCACGACACAAGGCACTGCGAAAAGCGCGCTAAGCGCTCGGAAGGGACTGTGATGTCGTTCCCATTGCTCGAATTGAACGCTGTCAGCCGCACCTACACGACAGGCGGCATACCGCTGACAGTGCTCAGAGATATAAGACTGGTGATTCAGAGCGGCGAATTCGTCGCCATCATGGGCGCATCCGGCTCGGGCAAGTCCACGCTCATGAACATTATCGGCTGCCTCGACAAGGCATCGAAAGGCACCTATCGCATCCGCGGCGTCGATGTAGCCAGCCTCAACGGTGATCAGTTGGCAGCTCTGCGGCGCGATACGTTTGGTTTCATCTTCCAGCGTTACAACCTGATGTCCGATCTCAGCGCCGTCGAAAACGCGGAAGTTCCCGCTATCTACTGCGGCATGGCGAAAACTCAGCGGGAAGCCCATGCCGGCGAATTGCTGCAGGAGCTCGGCCTGAGCGACCGGATGCAACACCACCCCAATCAGCTCTCCGGCGGCCAGCAACAGCGCGTCAGCATAGCCCGCGCCCTCATGAACGGCGGGCCGGTGATACTGGCCGATGAACCCACTGGAGCGCTGGATAGTCAGGGCGGCAAAGAGGTCATGGCCATTCTGGAGAAGCTACACGAGCAAGGGCACACGATCATTGTGGTAACCCACGACAGCGACATAGCCGCTTACGCGCACCGCATCGTTCGCCTCAATGACGGGCGTATCACATCCGACGAGCTGCAGGAGAAAAGCAAGGCAGCTACTCTTTCGCAAGTTGGCGAAACGGGAAAGGATGGGAAGCAGGGCACGGCTGTTCTCGGCGAAGCCCTGAAGATGGCGTTGCGTTCGTTGCTGCACAATCGAATGCGAACAGTGCTGACCATGCTCGGTATCATCATCGGTGTCGCAGCCGTCGTGGCCTTAATGGCCATCGGCAACGGCGCTAAGCAGGACGTCCTTGAGCGCATCCAGGCCATGGGGACCGATCTGCTAACGATCAATCGAGGCACACCCGCTGTGCGCGCTTCAGCCAATATCGTGACCAGTTTCCTGCCTGAAGATCTGCCATCCATCAGCAGCGTGCCGGGAGTCTCCATGGCGGTCCCGGAAACAAACTCCTCCTCACTGCTGCGCTTTGGCGACCAGGACTTGATTGTCACGGTAGTCGGAACTGGCGAGGACTTTCCGCAGGTGCACGATTGGCCACCTCAGTCCGGCGTATTCTTCTCGGCGGAACATGTGATGCGCTATGCCCAGGTCGTCACGCTCGGTCAGACCGTTGCGAAGAACCTCTTCCCGGTCGGCACGAATCCGATCGGCCAGTATATACTCATTGGCAACGCTCCTTTCCTGGTCATTGGCGTATTAAGCATGAAAGGCTTGTCCGGAAGAGGGGATGACATGGATAACTCAGTCTGGATCCCCTACACAACGGCGGGAGCTCGGATCTTTGGACGACGCTTCTTCAACAGTATCGTCGTGAGAGTGACGCCGGGCGCTGACATGAGCTTGGTGCAGGACGAACTTACGGCACAGCTGATCAATCGCCATGGCAAAGAGGACTTTAACATTCGGAACATGGCCGATACGATCTAGACGGCCAGTGAGACACAGAATACTCTCACCTATCTTCTTGCGGCGATTGCCGTGATCTCGCTCGTTGTCGGTGGCATTGGCGTGATGAACATCATGCTGGTCTCGGTGACAGAACGGACGCGCGAAATCGGCATTCGCATGGCGATTGGTGCGCGCGGCTTCGACGTGTTGTTTCAATTCCTTACAGAGGCCGTCCTGGTCTGCTTTATCGGCGGTCTGGCGGGTGTTGTCGTGGGCGTCGGCGGCGGATTGGCTGCCTCCTCGATCATAGGCTGGCGTGTAGTGTTCACGGTTGCGCCGATACTCCTTGCCTTCGCGTGTGCTTTTCTAACGGGTATCGTATTCGGCTATCTTCCGGCCAGAAAAGCCGCACAACTTGACCCCATCGACGCGCTAGCTCGGGAGTGAAAACATCATGAGTCCACCTGGCTGCAGCATTTTTGTCAAAGTTATCTATCGATAATGGAGAGGCTTCCAAGGCTTTCAGCAAAAATCAAAAAAACCTGGCGCATACTTGATCCCGGACTTATCACGGGAGCAAGCGATGATGATCCTTCGGGGATTGCAACCTATTCACAGGCTGGAGCTGGTTTTGGTTTAGCGACTCTTTGGACAGCACTCATCACTTTCCCTCTCATGGCTGCCGTGCAGGAGATGTGCGCACGGATCGGCATGGTAACTGAGGAGGGATTGACGGCGACTCTGAGAAATTCGCATCATTTCACTTTGCGCCGAAGGAAGACGAGTACAAATCGGGAGAACAAACATTATGAAAACAACGGCAGCAAAGTCTCAAAGGAAAGTCCTTACGAAATCCCCCACAAGCATTCAAGGATTGGACGAAATCACAGGCGGGGGATTACCAAAAGGCAGACCGACGCTTGTATGCGGCGGTGCGGGTTGCGGAAAGACCCTCTTTGCCATGGAGTTTCTTGTCCGCGGAGCAACGCAGTACAATGAGCCGGGCGTCTTCATGTCGTTCGAGGAGACAGAGAAAGAACTCATAGCAAACGTCGCTTCGCTGGGGTTCGATATGGACAGCCTTGTAAGGCACAAGAAGATCTGGCTTGAGCACGTTCACGTTGAACGGTGTGAAGTCGAAGAAAGCGGTGAATACGATTTGGAGGGTTTGTTTATCAGGATCCATCACGCAATTGAGAGCATCCGCGCTAAGCGTGTTGTGCTGGATACCATAGAATCACTCTTTTCAGGGTTGCCAAATCCTCTCGTCCTGCGCGCTGAACTGCGCCGGTTATTGCACTGGCTGAAAAGGAAAGGCGTAACAACAATACTCACTGCAGAGCGAGGCCAAGGCACTCTCACGCGTGAAGGTTTGGAAGAGTACGTCTCCGATTGTGTCATTCTACTCGATCATCGCGTGAACGATCAATCATCCATACGACGGCTGCGTATTGTCAAATATCGCGGTTCAACGCATGGCACGAACGAGTATCCTTTCCTAATTGATGAAGATGGATTTTCCGTTCTGCCTGTCACTTCCCTGGGACTGAACTACTCTTCATCCCGCGAGAGAATTTCCACTGGTATTCCGCGTCTTGACACCATGCTCTCCGGTAAGGGTTACTTTCGCGGCAGTACAGTGCTTGTGTCGGGCACTGCCGGCACTGGCAAGACGAGCCTGGCCTCGCAATTTGTTGTTGCCGCATGCAAGAGGGGCGAACGCGTCCTGTTTTTTACGTTCGAAGAATCTGCTGATCAGCTTGTGCGCAATATGCGTTCAATTGGAATAGACTTAGAACCGTCTGTCAAGAAAGGGTTGCTTCGGTTTCATGCAACGCGTCCGACGAATTACGGCCTGGAAACTCATCTGACGACAAGTATCAAATTGGTCAATGACTTCGAACCTGACATCGTTATCCTCGATCCTATTAACGCGCTCGTGATGGGAGAGAACCAGACTGAAGTCAAAGCAATGCTACTGCGTCTTGTAGATTTTCTGAAGATGAAGGGGGTCACCGCATTCTTCACGAGTCTCACCTCAGCCGGCGATACTATGGAGATTACCGATGTGTACATCTCATCCTTGATAGACACGTGGTTGCTACTCCGTGATATCGAAATTGCGGGTGAGCGTAACAGAGGATTGTATGTGCTTAAATCCCGCGGTATGGAACA
>Ga0187878_1002302_pt1 | contig 17187 bp, 11 predicted proteins | sample June2016WEW_17_1_FD_132979 | JGI IMG/M metagenome (GOLD analysis project Ga0187878, IMG submission 132979) | Peatland microbial communities from SPRUCE experiment site at the Marcell Experimental Forest, Minnesota, USA - June2016WEW_17_150 | ecosystem: Environmental > Terrestrial > Soil >...
CACCGACCTCCACCGTCCGCTTGTTTCCATCTGTCCTCCTTTGCTTTACTTCTTGCTCTGGAGTTGAAGGTAGTTCCCCTCAACTCCAGATGCAAAAAAGTGGGAGGACAAATGTCCTTATTTGAGCAGAATCATCTTTTTCGTTTCCACAAATTCTCCCGCCTGCAATTGGTAAAAGTAGATGCCACTGGGGACCACTGCATTCCATCGAACCTGGTAGTAGCCTGCTTCCTTCTGCTCATTCACGAGCGTTGCGACTTCCTGACCCAGTGTGTTGAAGATTCTGAGTGATACGAATGCTGTCTTTGGCAGCGAGTAGCTTATGGTAGTGCTTGGATTGAAAGGATTAGGATAATTTTGTGCCAGACTGAATTTAACTGGCATTGGATCAGTGAGTTTATTCACAGATGTGACCATCTCGGACAGTGGGCGCCGCCAAACGCCGCCACCACCATCAATCGATGTAAAGAGATACCCCTCACTCACCGCAAGTGCATATGCATGAGTGTCTGTCAAACCCGAGTTGACTGATGTCCAGCTCGTACCGTTGTTTGTGGAACAATATACGCCAGCATAGGTCGCTGCGAAGAGATCATTCCTGCTCACCACAAATCCATTGACATAATTCTCCCCTAATCCATAGTTGGCAGACATCCAGCTCGCGCCCAGGTCTGTCGAACGAAACACACCACTACCAGCTGTCCCCGCAAACAGGTTTGTTCCGCTGATTGCGAGAAACAGAATCGGATGGTCGGGCAGACCAGAGTTTACCTTTGTCCAGCTTGTGCCGTTATCGGTGGAGCGGTACACGCCAAAATCAGTTCCAGCGAAAACATTCGTGCCACTCGCAATAAGGTACCGAACAACCAACCCAGGGCCGATCAATGTCCAGGTTGTGCCGTTGTTCGTCGAGCAATATACACCGCCGCCCAGAGTTCCAGCAAACAGATCCGTGCCGCTCCCGGCCAAGGCTTGAACGACAGTGTTCTTCCAGCCTGAATTGACCTCCTTCCAACTCAAGCCGTCGTCTGCGGTGAGGTACACACCGCCCCTTGTTGCGGCAAATAGGTTCGTGCCACCTGCCCCATCGGGACTTGCAGCAAATGCATTAACGGAATTATTTTCCAAGCCCGAGTTCACTGGCGTCCACTTCATGCCGTCGTTTCTGGTGAGATATATACCACCTTCGGTCGCCGCAAAGAGCCCCGCCGTTGTTGCTATAAAAGCATTGGCATTGGGGCAAGGTAGGCCAGAACTGACGGACGTCCAAGTTGTGCCGTTGTTGGTAGAAAGAAACACTCCACCGCCACCTGTTCCCGCAAAGAGGTCGGAGCCTCTGACGGCCAGCGCATTAACGAAAATACGGGGCAAACCGGAACTGAGAGCCGTCCAACTTACGCCGTAGTTTGTGGTGAGAAATGCGCCGCCAAGAGTCGCAGCAATCAGGCTTTCACCGCCGACTGCGAAGCAGGTAACACGAGTGTCCGTGAGGCCAGAGTTGACTGCCGTCCAACTCGCGCCGTCGTTCGTGGATCGATACACACCGCCTCCGGAGGTCCCCGCGAAGAGATTCGTGCCAACCACAGCAATCGCTCCAATGAGCGTGCTCCTCCAAGCAGTGTTAACCTCTGTCCAACTTAGGCCGTCATTTGTGGAACGATACACACCGCCATCGGTGCCCACGTAGATATATGCGCCATTTACAGCGAAAGACGAAACAGTTCTGCTTGCCAAATCATTGATCCAGGCCCAGCTCGCACCGTTGTCGGTGGAACGATACACGCCGCTGCCGTCAAGGCGCTCAGCATAGAGATTTGTGCCACCGACCAGGATATAACTGACGGTCGTATCAGTGACGCTTGCGTTCACTGCCGACCAGCTTGAGCCATAGTCAGCGGAACGATATATACCACCATCGGTCAGCATCAAAAGATTCGCGCCATTTACCGCGAAGGAAGAAATGGTCCTTCCGGCAAGTGCGACCGGTGTCCAACTCGTGCCATTGTTCGTAGAGCGATAGACACCACCATATGAGCTGCCAGCAAATAGATTCGTGCCACTCACGGCGAGGACATTCACATAGCCGCCATATGGTCCTGCTGTTTGTACCCACTGTGCGACCGTCCCCTCCACGACGATAATTGTTGCGCTTAGGAGTGTAATAACACGGAGTACGGTTTTCCGCATAGACTGGATACTATCAGAGTTTGATTTCGCCAAGTGAGCGTCTCTCGTGGAGCGCGGTGCCAGGATTTTCGAAAGGCTGTTGAAGATATGCGATGACTCGGTTCATTTCGATTGCGAATGAAATACCCTCTATCAATTCCCTGCAATCAGATTGGTCAGCGTGAAGGAGAACCCGAGAGCAATTTCGACGTAACTGAGTTTCGTTTCAATTGCGCCGTACTCATAACCTTGGAAAGGCTCGCCAAGTTTGTAGGTGAGTTTCAAAGCCTGGCCAATCACTTGACGAGCCGTGAGGTCGAGGTCCAGTCGCTTGCTTACTCCAATCGAACAACCTATGCCAAAGGCGAAGTTCAAATTTGTATCATTCTTTCGTAAGTCGACCGCGTTATCTCGGTCTTGGATCTCGTATTTCATGAAGCTAATACCAATTTCACCAAGGCCAAAAAGGCGGAGCATATCAAGATCCCAATATGCTCGAGCACCGGCCTTTGCAGCGATCGCAGATGCTTGATTATCAAAGTTGAACTCGGGCGTATAGTCCGGATGATATGTACCGTAGGGTGTCGTGTGAGATCGCCACTTCGTGTAATCAACGCCACCCAACAAGGCTATGCCACTGCCGATGTCATGTTCATACTTTGCAATGACGCTGTAGCCTGGAGATTGGCTTACGAAACTGCCAAAGTCACTCACTGGGAACGATAGCCCTCCGGATACGCTAACTCTCGTTTTGCGAACTGCATTCTCGAGATCCAACAACCTCCGCCGGGCCGCTTCTGTCCACGTAAACATGTGCGGCTGCAGGACTCGTTCAGATGACAGATCGATTGTGGTTGAATACCGTTCATACCCGGGCGCCTCAACCTCGACAAGGTAGCTTCCTCTGTTCAGAGTCTGCACAACGGTATCTTTGTTCGCAGCGATCTCTTTGCCGCCTATGAAGACCCGATTGTTCACGGGAAGGCCAGCGATCGTCATTGTATATTCTGGCACATTCACAAGGAATACGAATTGACCATCGGAAGCTTTCAAATTAGCGAACACGGGTCGATGAGCCTGTCCCCCTTCGGATCGAGAAAGCTCAAACACCTTTGGAGCAAGATATGAGTACAGTTCATCGGCCGTTACAACGCCGTTATTATCTCGATCAACAAGTTTGGATTCGAACCCATCAAGCAAGGCCTTCGTGAAGGCGCTGTGCCCCCAACTGGAACTCTCAACGACCTGCTCACCCTTCGTGCCGGCGGTAATAATTTGAACGGCCTCCGCCGATGTGAGCTGTTTCAGATAATGATTCGTGGCCTCCTTCGGGCTCCGGGAAGAGTAAGCCGCCAGCCCACCGTAGCAAGCATCGACAAGAAACAACACGTGCTTTGCAGCGACAAGCTCTGAAAGCCGCTTTATGTCATCCATGCTGAGGCACGTACTATACAGCGCATCCAGCCTGCCGTCGAATGGAACAAGATATCCCATTTCGCCTCCACGAGGCAGATTTTGGGTCGTCCCGTGGCCGGCCCAATATACTAGCAATCGGTCGTTGTGTTTTAGCTTTTGCCCCAATGCAACAAATTCATTCTTGATCTTGCCAAGAGTTGCATCCCGATCTGAAAGCACCTTGATATTCTCCTCTGGAAATTCTAATCCCACGAGGAGCGCGGCGATCGCCTTCGCATCAGCCACGGCATAACTGAGCCTTGGCATTTTTGTGTCGGAATACTCGTCGATCCCAATGATGAGGGCCCAACTGTTTTCGTAAGCCACAAACTTTGCACCAAATTCGTCTTCCATCTCAATCTTCTTCACTACACTTTGTTCTTGTGACCATAGAGGTAGCATGACGAACACAGAGAACACAAGAACTGAGATTTCCTTTTTCAGCGTGCTCATTCTGTTGTATGCCTCCTTCTCGTCATGACTTTGAATCTCACAGAACCGTCTTTACGCACAATGTGGATGGAAAGATCTTCGGCAATGTCTTCATAGGCTCAATAAATGCTGCTGCCAAACCCAGCGGCTGATAATAGAAATTCGCCGCCATGAACTCTAAAATATCCTGAAGTCGAAATCCAGGTTTTCTCGTCTCGAGGTGGGCTTTTGCTCGCCGTCAGTTAGGGATTGTACTTTATCAATAACGTAATCCCTCAATTCTGAAACAGTAAACTCACCATCCTGATTGGTATCTGCTTTCTTTGTTCTGATCCCTTCAAGCAACGCGTATGTAAATGCCCCGTTATTCCATTCCTCGTCTTCATAGGCGTAATCATCGCCACTTGCCGCCGATATGACGACCGCTCCCGAGCCTCTTCGGAGATCCGAAAAAAGCTCTTGCACGAGTTCAATTGAACCTTTTAAACCCAAGTGATGAGGCGTCACTGAACCCGCTGTCCTCGGGAACGAATGCCTTTTGACACCTCTAGGTAGCTTTGAACGATCCCGATCCTGAGGGGTAACCAGATTTGTCTCCTCCTTATCGATTTCACCGGAATGGCATGCGTCAATAAGTAGGACTTTTTCTCGAGCAGGAATACCATCAAGTATCCCTTCAAGAGCATCATAAGGAAGCCCTTTTCTTGCAGGATGCTCAAAGTCGATGTCGGTGGTGGCAAGATAATAATCTAGACTGTCGTCGACCAAACCATGACCAGCATAGAACATGAATACTTCATCATCGACGTGAGACTGCATGAGGGAATCCTTGATGGCGAGAATACGCTCCTTCGTTGCATCTCCATTCAAAACCCGGAATTCCTTAACACGACCAAATCTTGTTTGTTGGTTTTTCATGAATTGTGCAATGTCACTGGCATCTTTATCGGCAAATGTGAGGTTGTACGTAGTATCAACGTACTTTGATATACCAATAGCAATAAGGTAGAGATCTGGTTTTACCTCGGCACCTGTATATTCTATTTCGAATGTCTCTTTCAGTGATTCGATGCGATTTTCATTCAGAACCGACACCTGGATTTTATTCTTGCCGTTTGAAAGCACGACGTTCAGATCCTGAGTAATACTAGAAATGTTTTTATCCCTCAGGTTTATTCCATTCGTCCCGTAAATAGGAACATCGTTTACATACACGTTAAGGCGATCTAGACGATACTTTGAATCTTCGGCCCTGACTTTAAATGTTACAAACTTCTCGGTGGTTGATAGAGGAAGATTCCGAGTGACAATAGAAATCTCCGGTACATGAAAGTCATCTCCGAGCATATCTTCCTTGAAGTCCATCCTTTTCAATCTCTTTTCATACGCCTTATGGTAGGATTCGATGAGTTGATCCGAGGCATAACCGATGGTTTTTAAGACGATATCCGGTCGATTGAGCTTTAAATCAAACTGTTCAAAGGGAAAAGCCCGGTTACCAAGACGAAAGGCAACTCCCTTGAGACCGCCTTTTGAACAGAGATAGTAATTCTCCGGAGTAGTAACAACCCAGTCGGTACTACCCATCGGAATGAACGATACAAGTTGTCGCCCGGATCTAACGTCCCATAATTTCAATGTTCCGTCCCAACTCCCCGTTGCCAATGATTTTCCATCGGGACTGAACGATACCGAGCTAACACAAGCAGAATGCCCGATGAGGGTCAGAAGTTCTTTCCCACTTCCAACATCCCACAGCTTCGCTGAATGGTCCAAGCTCCCGCTTGCCATTATTTTTCTATCGGGACTAAAGGAAACCGACATGACCCAGTTGAGATGTCCAATGAGGGTCCGAAGCTTTCTTCCACTCCCAACGTCCCACACGTCAATTGCGCTATCTGCACCTCCCCTCGCCAGCAATTTTCCATCAGGACTGAAGGAAACGGAATACGTGAAGGGGCCATGACCGCTGAGAGTCCGATATATTCTCCCACTGTCAACCTTACACAACTTGATTAAGCTGTCTCCGCAGCCGATCGCCATTATTTTACCATCAGGACTAAAGGAAACACACCCGATCCATTTGGAATCTCCGCTGAAGGTCCGAAGCTCTTCTCCACTTCGAACGTCCCACAGCGTAATCATGCTGTCTGAATTCCAGCTGGCCAACAATGATCCGTCGGGGCTGAATGAAAAGGAGTGAGCCCCCCAAGAGTGCCCAACGAAGGTCCGAGGTCCTCTCCCGCCTTCGATATCCCACAGCTTGATTCTGCCGTCCGTACCCCCACTTGCTAATGCTCTCTCCGCCGGGCTGAAGGTAATTCCATGATCCCCATGGAAGAATCCCGTGAAAGTCCGGAGCTCTTTCCCACTGCCAATGTCCCACAATATGATGGTACTGTCACCGCTTCCAATAGCCAAGACTTTTCCATCGGGGCTATAAGAAACGCACTCAAGCGGCTGGGAACCCCCGGTGAGTGTCCAAAGCTCTTTCCTACTGGCTATGTCCCATAGCTTAATCGTGTGGTCATCACTCCCGCTGGCCAGTACTTTTCCATCGTAGCTGAAGGCGACCGAATTAACTTGACCGGAATGACCGACGAGAATTCTAGGCTCGTTAATGCCAGCAACGTCCCACAATACAATGGTGCTGTCCGAGTTCCCACTTGCCAGCACCTTCCCGTTCGCACCGAAGGAAACGGAATTAACCCAATCGGAATGTCCGGTGAAAGTCCGGAGTAATTTCCTGCTGCTGGCTTCCCACAGTCTAATTCCATAGTACTGACCCCCACTTGCAAGCATTTTTCCGTCCGGACTGAAGCCAACAGAATTTGCCCAACCTGAATCTTCCATGAGAATCCGAAGTTCATGCCTCACGCCAACTTCCCATAGAATTGTCCCGCTCGAACCAGCACTCGCCAATAGTTTTCCATCCGGACTGAAGGAAACGGATTTTACCCAACTGGAATGTCCGGGGACTGTCCGAAGTTCTTTTCCACTACCAACGTCCCATAGCTTGATTGTGCGGTCGGAACTTCCACTCGCCAGTGTCTTCCCGTCGGGACTGAAGGAAACGCAATGGACATAAGAAGTATGCCCCAAAAGAGACCGAAGCTCCTTCCCGCTGGCAACCTCCCACAGTGAAATCGAACTGTCAGTATTTCCGCTCGCCAAAGACTTGCCATCAGGACTGAAGGAAATGCATTGAGCATAAGAGGCATGTCCATAAAGAGTCCGAATTTGTTTCGCGCTAGCAACATCCCACAACTTGATTGTGTTGTCCTCGCTGGCACTCGCAAACACTTTCCCATCGGGACTGAAAGCTACGCATGCCACTATCCGAAGATGCCCCGTTTGCACAACAAGCTCGGGTCGCTGAGCAAGCATGCTTATTGGAAAAAGACAAGCGAGAAAAGAGACAGTCAAAATCTTTCTAAGTCCCAGCATGGGCACTGTGACTGCTGTCATGCTATGTCCATATACTTGTCCGAGAGATTCCGTCACCATCAGTTCTTTATTTTGTCCCTGAAGTCAATTCGACTAACTCAGTTCCACGGGGGCCCCATGTAGTTCTCAGCAAATAGCTTTGACGCTGCTTCACACAATGCCATCCCTGCTAGCTGATTGCCACCGAATTTCCAATCGGCATCCGCGGCGAATTCCTTTTCCCACGCCTCGGCAATCCCACGCCACGTCAGGCCTTCGTCCACTCGTAGCGCCCGTACATAGCGAGCGCGTTCCGGAGTCATGAGCGGTTCAATTTGCTCCAGAAATCTCTGCTGAGTCAGTAGACCAAGTCTTCCAAGCAACTGAGCCTCTCGACCGTGAACATCGAGCTCGGCCGATCCATCTTCTTTGATAATCTGCTTGAGCTTCTTGTAGATTGCGTCGTTGTCTTTCTCTTCTTCCACAGCGGTTCCTGGTGACCCTGAGCTTCTGTGAGTATTCTCTGGCGACAAGCTTGATTTCATCATCTCAGCAACGACATGATTCTTGAACGCAATGGCTAGCATCAGGGGCCGAGTCGTCCAGCGGGCGTTCAGCCCTCGATATCGAGTTCTCTGGATGCCATACGCGATGAAGCCCGTCAATAGGAAGATAACCCCAATGAGAAGGTACCACATCAACAGTTGAAGTAGATCTGGTGTTATGCGGAGAGCAGGCTCGATCACCGCTAACGTCATCATAACCAACAAGAGAATCAATACCCCCCAGCCATACAACCTCCTGATGGAAGTCAATCTCTCATGTCGTGCCTCGCACTGCGGACAGAGATAGAAGGTCAAGAACCAGTTTTCTCTATTCGACCTTGCCAACCGAAATCCTCCCAGAACGGCAAGAACCGTTGCTAAACCAACTCCATACGGGACGTAATTAGCAAGGGCATCATTCCCAAGTATCAGATATACGAGGGCCGCACCGATACCGAACAAGAGCGGGCCTCCGAGTAATCCTCCGATCGAAAGCCAGAATTCAAGATCGTAGGCAGCTTGGACTCTCAGCCTTTGTTGATGGATTCCCTCACCGCCACATCTTACACAGACGGGGGGCAGTAGTTCAGGGTCAATGATGAATCGACCATCGTCGATTGACCATTCTTTCCTATCGATTGATATTCTTGTAACCGCATCATTACTCAAGAGAATCATGCAACTCGCTTCCCTTCATCCTTGCTTTTGGAGTTCAGTCCGGAAGACTGCACTAAAGAACCACGGGCCCAACTTCTCGAAGCCATCAAGCTGCCTGAGCGAGAGCGACAACGAAATAATCTAGCGTTACTTTTTCGTCTCAAATGCAAATGCCTTCGAACCCATGAAGAACACATTATCCGGATTGGCTACAGTTGAAACCTCTCTTTGACCATCGTAACCCCGGGAAAAACAAAGTATGTGGTCTCCGTTGTCACTAAGTTGAAGCGCATACATCGCTATGAAGACATCACAAATGTCGACCTTGCCAAGAAGGTTTGGCTGGTCCATTTCATTCAACGCAGTGAGCGAAAGACATGAGTGTATTCCTTGCTCCACAGTGCAACGATGAAGGCCACGCTCTTGGGCTTCCTGACATATCTGCTTGAAAGTTGCGCCATCCGGGAAACCGAGTTCCTTTACAGTTACAACCTCCACGAAAGTCAGATCTGAGGCCTTCATCCAAGTATGTACTGTCGTTGCAGGCAACATTTTCTTGATCAATTCTGTCGCCTTCGAGTTCAATTTCCAGCTATGGTCTCTCAAGAGTCCTACGTATTCGGAGAAACTCCAGTTCAACACTGTCACCGGAAAGATCCTCGGTTCCTCGGCGAGTGCAGGAACCATCTCCGACAGCGATCGTCTCCATACTCGATCGGTAGTTCCTGCAAAGAGATCCGTACCTGTGACGACAAGAGAGTGGACGTAAATATCTTTCATTCCAGCATTCACCGGTACCCAGCTCGATCCCTCATTCGTAGAGAGAAAGACCCCTCCACCAAATGTACCCGCAAAGACATTCCCGTCCGAACATGACAGCGCGTTGACAAGATGCTCCTTCAATCCAGTATTGACCTGGGTCCAGCTTGTTCCATCATTCGTCGAAAGGTACACGCCATCGTTAGTCCCGGCAAAGAGATTCATGCCACTCACGAGAAGAGCGTTAACAATCTTAGCCTTGGTACTCGCTAGACCGCTATTGACCATCGTCCAGCTCGCACCCCCGTTGGTCGAAAGAAAGACGCCGTCTCCAGTCCCTGCAAAGACATTTCCGCCGGATACCGCAAACGACAAGATAACTGAGCTCGTCAAGCCTGTATTAGCCTCTACCCAGCTCTTGCCACTGTTGGTTGAGAGAAAAACACCGCCACTGGTCCCCGCAAAGAGATTCCCCCCCAAGATGGCAAAGGACAAGATATCTTTGTTTGTCAAGCCGCGATTGACCTTCGCCCAGATTGTGACGTTGTTCTCTGAAAGAAAGACACCGGCATCGTAGGTCCCGGCAAAGAGATTTGAGCCGGAGAGAGCGAGCGCTCGGACCTCGATGTTCCTCAATCCAGTATATTTCCAACTCATGCCACGATCGGTAGAAATGAAAACGCCACCATCCCTGGTGCCAGCAAAAAGATTCGGACGACCGACAGCAAATGAATAAACATAACCAGCACCAGTCAGGTCAGCTTGCAGCCACTGAGCGTGCGATCTCGTAGGACCGAAACTCAGTATTGCCAGATAGAAAAGAAGGATAAACGGAGTGTTTCTCATAGAGATTTCCTTTCGTCGCTGCATTCGAACTACTCAATGCTAACAAGCTCCAAGAATGCCGCCCCTTGCGCATCCCGGTTCAGCGCCGTGTCGCGGACAACTATTCCGCCAACACAGTTCGCCGTTCGGTCTACACCGAAGTTTTGATCATTCAAAGCCTCCAGTGCATTTGTCAAAAGTGCCTCATTACAGCGTTATCGTTTCCGCTTAGGACTCCCGACTCCCCCAATCTCAAATACGAATGTGGCAGAGCTAGGGACAAAATTACTGTCGGGCTCAGAACGGAGCTGCCAACCATTAAGCACCCTTTGAGTCCTGTTGCGAGACTTTACCAAGAAAATATAATCGTTGCCGTCTTTGCATCGAATCGGTTTAGTCGCGATGAGCAGACTCTGCCCCGTCATGCTGTGATTTTCATAAGCCTTGCAGAGTTCGACAACATCGACAGGATTGCACAATTGGAGATTTCGAGTTGCGGCTTGCTTGCATATTTGACCGTACGTAGCGCCCTTGGTGAATCCAAGCTCACGGACGTTCAGAATCTCGAGCGTGACCTGTTCTCCGTCGCGACCGGCGAACAGTTCCTTCGTAGCAAACTGTTCAATCATTTCTCTCGCATGTTCATCCACGTTCCAATTGTTTTCTTCCAACGCCTGCAGGTAATCAGCCGGGTTCAACAGCTCTAAACGGAACGTGACAGATTTATCTTGCCCCTCAGCAGGTGCGATACAGCAAAGAGTCACAGCCCAAACACAGGACAACAGATTCTTCAATGTCATGGTGCTGCCTCGCTTTGCCATCGAGGGCTAAGTACGAGCAACGGCCTCTCCTCTGACCCGGCCGATAACGCTCGGCGTTTTGCCTGATGCTGCGTCATCCTGTCAACCAGCGCGATCTGGTAAACCATCATGTATGTTTCGTCGCTGTCTTTTGTCGTTTCCATATTGTCGTTCGTTGAAACCTGGCTGATGGTAATGACGGACTTAGGTCGGTGGCAGGAAGAACCTGAAGGTGGCTTACTATGGAGAGTCTGAAGAATGGCTCGAGAGAAAACAGGGTGTCAAGCGAGTTTCTAATGCGCGCCCCTCATTTTTTCCTGTCGTAAATCATCCATCCCTGAACCTGGTCGTTTGTACCGATCCAAAAACAAATTCCGGCGGTTTCATAGACCAAACACTCCCCTTTGGATGTGGTGGAGACTGATTTCGGAGTCCCGTATGTGTCTTCCACCTCTTTTCTGCGAGCACCAATCTTGATGCCCTCGTTGCTCTCAAACTCGCATTGTGGCAATGTCTCAATCGCGAGCACCTCTTTACCACTCCACTCAACAACAATAGCTCTCGAACTAATAAGATCCTGAGAGTAGATTCGAATCGGTACGTCCCCGCCCATGCCCTCTGGGACCGAGACGGCGAGGCAGTTAGGATCGCGCACGAAGTTTTTCGCGCGTTCACCATTGATTGCTTCCGGATACTCGAACTGCTTCTCCACTCCTCCAGATCTCGCCTGATAGTGTCTAACCAGCTTGAAATCCGCATTCGCCTTCAATGTATCCCTCCGCCCCCAACATGCTATACCCCGTGCCTGATAGGCGTTGTTCAACGAGACGGGATCATTCATCTTCTTCGCCAATGCGATCGCATCAGTTGCTACAACAATTGCCGAGTCGCTATCGCCCAAGAGATCGTACGTGCACGCAAGGTTCACAAGTGCAATCGCGTATCCAGGGTCACGCCTCTGGGCTTGCCTGAAATCTTCCTTGGCCGCGAGAAGAAGGTTCAGACGGAATAACGCTTTCTGTCGATCGGCCTCTGTTGGTAGTCCCCGTGAGTGTCTTGACCCCTGAGATCTTGGCCGCATGTCAACGTCAAATTCAAACGGATAGGGTAACGGCATTGCATGTGGTTGAGATATCTTTATCGCTTCCAGCGCGCGCGCGACCCCCGCATTGTTGAACATATCACGGCTGGGGAACTTGCGCATAACCAGGTCGAAGCATCTGGCTGACTCTGTGTAATTTCCCAATGCAAAGAGACAAGTTCCCGCATCAACAATAGGTATGAGCTTACTCAGGCTGTCCCTCGTGCCCCGTGCAATTGCTTGCCGCTCCTCAAGATTGAGATACCCCGTAAGATTCTCAGATAGATGAAACGTTTTGTAGACTCCATCGAGAACCCTGGCATTCACTCCCAGAGTGTTGTAACCGGCAAGGCACCCATAAAAGCCTCCGAACAAGTCCGCGTCAGTCTCAATCGCCACACGTTCTTCCCTCGACGCCCGGGATTTGAGGGCGTCGTACATAGGAGCAGAAGCGAAGGCATGCGGAAAGTCCGCGGCAATCGTATCAGACCGATAGAAATGGGCAAGCTCATGGCCCAGTACGACAGCCAGGGCGTCGAGTGAATCCGATCCGAACTTCAGACAGAGATTCACGGTTGAATCAACGATTCCGATGGACTCTTTCGCCCCCTGGCTGGAATACCAAGAGATACGGTAACCGTCAGGATTTGGACCCGACCATACTTCGAGGATGGGGGCTTTCCTCCCGTCACCAACAGCCGAGACAATGTTGTCAAAAACGGATTTGACAATTTTATACTTCTGGGATGATTCATTCATCAGTTGACGACCTGAGGACAAACCACTCAAAGAAATCAACACAGTTACTAGAGCAGCTGTGCGAGAAAGAGAAGTCATCTTCTTCACCGAATAAGCTGAGTATCCGCCCGATAGTCTATTTGCTTATGATAAACGGCGGTATATCAAATACCGATATGCTTAGATATAATTTGGGGTCGTTCCAAAACCTCCCGTAGGTCTTTCTGGTTCTGAGGGCGGACGCACTTGGAATGGTTTGATTCTCAGTTTGACCATCCAATTCAATGTGCTTGACCCATAGAGCTCCGAGTCCAATTTTCACCTTGCCGATGGCGTAGGCAGCCCCCACTCCGAGCCCTTCAAGATCGTTTGCAGGACCGATGGTGATCTCCGGAAACCAGAGCGCACTATTATGCTTGCTCGTCCAATCGAGCCAGTTGAATAGAATGCTCAGCGTTGCAACATATCTGAACCGGGAAAGATCGGGAGCTTTTCGGCCGATTACGTATGATGTCTGGCTGACTTGAAAGGCAGCATAATCGTTGAAGGTCGGACCGAACCATCCTGCCAGCCCAATCCCGAGCGATGCACGGAATCCGGGCTCCGATTGGACGCGAATGTCGTACTCCACATCACTCAGCGCTGGGAAATCCGCCCGCTTCGCGACTTCACTCTGGCAAATCTTGATATGAAGGATCTGGTCTTTTTCAAAATCAGGCTTAATGTCGGGAAGCTTCACCTCGCACTCCGCTACGGCCGTTCGTTGCGCGATGTGTTCAACTTCGGAGGCAACGCGTAGATTTGCATCTTTCTCATCGAGCGCCCGTCCCGCTTCGGATATCAGTTTGTTCCCGTACGCTATGAATGTGTCAACCTTTTTGAGCTCTCGCACAAGGCTATCGATGTTTGAAGCGTTCGGTTTGAGCCGAGCCCTCGTGCTGGCTGGATTATCGGTTTGAAGTGTGTAGAGCAACGTTTGCTGTAGGTTGGATGAAATCGCCGTTTGAAGCTCCAGTGCTCCCAGCTCGGAGTTCAATTGCTCCCAGCAGCTGATCAGACTGTCTGAAACGTTGTATCTGGCAAGTGATACATCCGAAAAGGCATGGACCGAGAGGAGAAGATCCTTAAAAGCATCTCTCTCCCGATAAAATTGTTCCCGAACCGTTGGATCTAGATGCCTCAATGTTTCCATTGTCTTTAGCTCGATGACACGTACGCTGGACGGTGAATAGAAAAGGAGGGCGTTGAGGCGTTGGAGCGAGTTCGAGACAGAGGTCGCGTGAACCAAGACTCCATTAGACAGTTTTTGTCGAAGGAGATCAAGAGAATCTGAAAGAGTGTACGCGCCGGCAAATCCGAAGACTTTCACAGTTCCTAAAGCGTTCAACGCTGCGCTCCCCAGATCGACGAGGTAAGGCTTGCTTTGGGCGAGGAATGACTTCAATGCGGATGCCGTGACGTTTTCCGGGCTTTCGGTTGTATGCTGGATGATGAAAAGAGCGGTGTTCGTCTTCGTGACAACGACCGACACCGGATCATTGGTGGTGATTGAGTGAGTTTTCCCCGGTTTCTCTATGTCAATCTGACCACGTCTAGTGATGGTGACCGTTCCGTATGCGTGGTCAATGACCACTTCCACTTTTTGCGCGAAAGCGCTAAGCTGGATGAAAATCACCAGTAAGATGAATCCAGTCGCGCAGTTCTTCAACGAGAGAGAGTTGGGAGATCTCGTTACGGTTCTCATACGTTGCCTCGACAATTGTAGGAGGGAAATGAAAAGCTCGCGATCGTCATTCCAGAAGACCGTCGAACAGCTCGAGGACTCTGAAGGTGATGCGATCGGAAATACAGAGATTTGGGATTTCTACATCGCAAGAGGACGCGCAAGAGGCAAATGATATTCTTCATTTGAACCTCCCCGGGGCCCAAGGGGCCGCTAGGAGATGGGGGATCTGAATCGAAGCAGTTTTAGGTCAAGCAGTAGCGAACATATGGTAGTGTTGCCTGAAAATCAATTGGCGCGAGTGGACGCAGGAGGCCTGGACTTGAGTCTCTCTCTACCAACTACCAGGCTGAGGCCGCGGCAATGTATCATTTCTGGGAATTGCTGCGACGCGTCACTATTATAAGCTGTTGACGAGCCGTCAACTTAGCTGAAGGCCTTGGAATTGAACTGTTGCGGCATACACCGAAAAGGCGAGTCGGAATTGTATCGCTGAAAGCAGAAGAACACTGACATGAACAAGATGAGCAAACGGCGGTAATCAGAGGAAATCACGGCGTGGCGAAGCGCGATACGATGAGGCGGGGCTATTCAAGAGGATAGATTGCGTGGCGGCGTTCAATTCACGCGAAGTGCTCTCAACTGTTGGCACGATCAGGCCAGGCCGGGAGACGGCACGCTGTTATGCTGCGCACACTTCGTGGTGAGGCCGTTCAGAGGCCAACGAGCCTTCTGACGATTCTTGCGACAGCATACGGTCAATCCGTTCGTCGCACTGAATTGTTGATAGATTCAATTTGCTTCTTTCCGGGCAAATCGAATCTCTTTGCGTATTTATCCCCTCTTGATTAAGATTGCATACCGTATCATCCAGTCCGTGAGACTCGAACTCCGTAGAACAACCATTCGGCAAACATTGCCAATCCTGATTGCGCACGCATTCTCACTTCTGAGAACAGCGGGATGCGACCAATTGACAGGTGTCACACCGTGATGCCCGACATTATTGGGTTCAATGAACATCGGTAGCCTGTCTCAAGATCGATGTGGTGTTAAAGTTCGAATCGCTCCGGAAAAAAGTATTAGGAGGTACACCATGACATTTATCCTGATGGCATTTGGATACCTTCTTCTCATCGCGTTGTTGCTGAGGTTCTTCCAAACAATGCATCGGTGGGATGAAGAGATCTCCTCAATGACGATAGAAGGAGAAGTGCAGGCAGAGCCGGCTCCGAGAACCAAAGCTGCTTGAAGCGGGAGACGCTTTTCGCTGTCATCCTCCTACGTCTTTTGGATCTGCAATGGAGCTTTTCCGCTCCGGTTTTCTCCACTTCGTCCTCGGACCAATAGAGCAACATTCGTCAGTCTTTGCCGGGTCTTGCCTATGCATTTCGCTTGTTGCTTCAGTGTGACCTTTTCGGTACTTTATAATTGAAGGCAGTAGCGGCCGGACGTCTTTGCAACGAATGAACTCACACTACAATACTGCAGCCCGCCCTTGATCACTGGACCACACATACTAAGAGAATTTGAGCGAGACCTTCAGCAGAAAGAGCGTCTCACGTTGGAGGAGAAACACGCATTGCTCCAGGGTATGTATGAGCTTGCAGTGAAGCTCGGGCACTTCAAACGCGAGAACGCGCTTGAAGGCATCGAGCATGTTATCCAACTCGCCTCACGTCTGAATTCTATTGTTCCAGAAAGCACTCACTGAAGTTGCTCGCGCTCTAAGCTCCGCTCGTATCCCGTATATAGTTATCGGTGGACAAGCGGTATTGCTCTATGGGGAGCCACGAATGACGCGCGACATCGACATCACGCTCGGCGTTGATGTTGATGAATTCGACCGCGTTATCGCAGCTATGCAACCGACCGGATTTGAGCCTCTGACAGTAGATGCACGAGAGTTTGCGCTCAAGACGAAGGTCCTGCCCCTGATGGACCGTCAGAGCGGTATTCGTATTGATCTAATTTTCTCGTTTTCCCTCTACGAGCAGGAAGCAATCAGCCGTGCCCGCACAGTTCGAATCGCCGACGCTGATGTAAACTACGCTTCGGTTGAGGATTTGATTATACACAAAATGGTCGCAGGGCGGCCGCGGGATCTCGAAGACGTACGAGGAATTCTCGTCCGCAATACACTGATCGATCGCCCCTACATTCTCAAGTGGCTGAAGGAATTTGTCCCCGTTGTTGGGAAAGATCTTCCATCAGAGTTCGAAGAACTCAGCAATCCGTAGTCCTCGCTTCCCCACCCACAAGCGTCCTTCGATCCTTCGACCCTTCGGCATGCTCAGAGCAGGCTTCGTCACGCTCTACGAGAGCGGGACTGCGCTCAGGATGGATGGTTTGTTTTCGGTCCACAGGAAGAGCAAAAATAACGCGTCAGTCTGAGCGCAGCGAACGCTTTTTGCGGGCGGGGCCTGTCCCGAGCGAAGTGCCGACGGCCAGGGAGGCACGCAGACGAAGGATCGAAGACTGTACAGGAAGCGCTCTGAGGGGCACTCTGATTACACAGACGTTGCGAGATTCTCGCTGATTTATCAATCTGTGATCATCTTGTGCCTTTTCTGCGTCATC
>Ga0187878_1002306_pt1 | contig 17171 bp, 7 predicted proteins | sample June2016WEW_17_1_FD_132979 | JGI IMG/M metagenome (GOLD analysis project Ga0187878, IMG submission 132979) | Peatland microbial communities from SPRUCE experiment site at the Marcell Experimental Forest, Minnesota, USA - June2016WEW_17_150 | ecosystem: Environmental > Terrestrial > Soil >...
ACTTCGGGGAAAGGCAAACAGGAAGCGCCCAAAGGAATAACAATGGAAAGAAGAACCAGGGTGAGAATTAATCCCATTGGGGCGCCGTTCTCCAAAAATTGGGGGACAGGCGGAGGCGTACAAAGTCACAAACCATCCTTGATCGGGAAACATGACCATTTGCCATGATCGATAAGGTAGAACGATTACAAACGAATGAGAGAATTTAAACATCCTTTTTTTGATCATATCAGGGTGAAACAGTTTGCACCGGCAGGGCAGCACCGCAGACTCACGTCTGCGGTGTGGCGGAATGCGGCTGGAAGCCGCTTCCCCTTGCCCCAAAGACCGGGAGCTAGCGGGGACAATGTCCGCGCACGCGATCGGATGGGTGTGAGAAAAGAAACGAATTTTCATCCCAAAAACATAGATTCTCCTCGAGTGGTTCTTCATTATATGGGCTCCAAAAATCGTTAGCGACATTCGATTAAGCGTTCGATCCTGAGGAACGAATCTTTTTTCCTTTTTTGAAAGGATTCCTGGCTGTTGTTCCAATAAATCACCATATTTCAATTTGAGCCAACCAAATTCGCGTGTAAATTAATTAATTTTCGAGGAACGAATAGGCGGGTAGACCAGCGAAAAAGGCAAGAGATTTCGGCTTGCATCCACCTGAATTTATGGACCATTTTTAAAGTTCAGAAATACATGCATAAATTTGTGATAATAATTTATTGCCACACCAATAATAGAATGTTTGTTCTGGTTTGTCAAGTGGAAGATGTCCAAACAACGACGACAATGTGACAATTGTCACTTGAATCTAAATGTCTATATGAGTATCTTAGATTAGAGTATAAAGTTTTTTCCAGGGGGAGTGAAACGGAAGCAAAACCACCTGGATAAAAGAACAAAAAACAAGTGAGGGCGAAATGTTCATATTCCAGCACAAGATCTCAAATTTCAAAAAGAATTCGTCAATTTCTTTTCGAGCCGGAATGGTCATCATCTTATTGTTGACCGCCTGCGGACCGGCAAACCACACGAATCAACCTGCGATTGTTTCACCAAGCGCCATACAATCCAAACCGCAGACCCTCCTTCAGCCAACACTGGAAAAATATGTCGAGCCCGACATTGTCGTTCAGGGCAGGAATTCTCCTGAACCTGACGCACCTGTATCACAACTCCCACCGAAGCCAGAAACTGAACCGGTGCAATTTACCATGACGGCTTCACCAGCTCTGGTGAAAGTCAACGGCGAGGTTACTTTATCAGTCATTATCCATAACCAGTCCGGAAAGGAGTTGAGTGGTTTGACATTTAACGACAGCCAAGAGAGTGGTCTGTCGTTTGTTTCATCAGACAACAGTGTTATATCCGATTCCGGTACAGTTACCTATGCCATAGGATCCATACCGGATGGCAAAGATGTGGAGTTCTCTTACGTCCTAAAAGTAACAGCCCTCAATGCGACCTATCAGAATGGTGAATTATGGGTACATACAGCGGGGTTGAAAGACGACCTGGGAAAATTGAATTTATCCGCGCAATCTGTTTTTGGTGTTGGAACGGAAATAGCTTCGGAAACGGAATCAGAAGCTATAAGTGTCACAACCATTCAGAATGAAGGCGGATGGTATTCTGTAGGAGAGGATGCAGTCTACGTGCCGCCGGAAGCCATTGCACAGGATGGCCTGCTCGTACTATCACAACTACCTACCAAAGCAGGCGACCCGCAGATGAAATTCAATCTGAGCGTTATTAAAACGAGTAATATCGCGACCGATTCTGCCGGTAACGCCATTGAGCAGCGACTTGCAGTTGAGGACGGATCCATCGATACATTCCAAACCCCCGTGTTCTTGGATGTTAATTTCGACCAAATCACCAGCCTGGAGGATATACCGGCAGGGCAGGAACCATTCGTTGCAACATATTACGCGGAACACAAAGTGTGGGTCAAGGTGCCAATATTAAATATAAATTACGATACAAATACTGTCATGGTACAGACGACGCACTTTTCCACGTGGGGCGCAGGGTTGGGGGATTCCCTCCCTCAGAACGGTACCGGCGCGCTGCTCTTCGACCAACCATACACTTCATTGTTTACAGGGGCAGCAAGATATAGTATTCCCATCTGGACTCCCCCAGGACGGGATGGAATGGTTCCAAGCATTAGCCTTTCCTATTCAAGCGCTACCGTTGATGGTGTATTGGGCGATGTACAGGCACCTTGGGTGGGAGTTGGATGGAGCATCGATAGCGCCGAGATTGTCCGGAAAATAACAACAAGTACAACCGGATACGGATACGAAAATAGTTTTGTGCTGGTGCTCAACGGCCAAATGCACGAACTTTATAGAGACGAAGTCAACCCCAGCCGATTTTATGTCAAGCGCGACAGCTTTTTATTTATCGAACTTCATAATGAAGCGCTGCTGAATGCAGATTACAAAGGCTCCGAAGTTGGGAATGCCACCCACGAATGGTGGGAAGTGGTGACAGCAGACGGCACGCGTTATTATCTTGGACGGAACGCGGATTCCGAACAAATGGCTTTGATGTATGGATATTCCTGTACAAATGGGAACCCTTGTAATACACCCGATGGGGCATATGCATCCCTGGGATATGCAGGCATCAGTACCGATATGGTCGCAATGCGGTGGCGGGTGGACCGAATAGTGGATACACATGGGAATTACATCGATTACACATATTCGGAAACGCACCCATCTGCAAATTCACTAATACCCCCATATGACCGCTCAAGCAACCTGAATACGATCTCGTACACCGGCTTTGAGGGGACCAATCCAGAAAGTAACCTTGAGCCCGGATACCAAGTGAGGTTCATGACCGCACCCCGGGCAATTGACGAAGATATACCGAACCAATATAATGTTTGGGATTACGTAGATACGAACTTACTGGATAAGATCGAAGTATGCTATGGCCTCTGTTCTGAAAACGGATCAACCATCGTACGAACTTATGATTTGGGGTACAGTCTGGACCCAGCGCCTAACGATAATGGAACATTAACCTTGACCGGCCTGGTTATCAGCGGGGGAGGATTCACCGAAAACGGTCAATTTATTGGGTCTGCAATTAATGGTGAAGAAGCCTCCACCCAATCGGCCACCGTACGCTTTTCTTACGAGGACAAACCCAACCGGGCGATCAGCTCAGGGATGAACCCATTCAACTACCCGCGACTGACCAGCGTCGAGAACGGCTACGGCGCGAGTATGGCCTACGTATACGAAACCGATGGACGCGGGACGGATTCCTGGTACAACTACCGGGTTGACCAGGTTGAAATCAATAGCGGCCTGGAGACGGCAGCGGTTCGATCATATGCGTACCTGACTCCGGTCTATACCGGAATTGGAAGTTACCCGAATTTAGGGGAGTTGGTGGGTTACACCACCGTGACAGAAACCGGTTTGGATTATAAGAATAACAATATCCCGATTTTAGATACAAAGCACCAGTTTGGAACAGCAGACCTGGACATTGGACAAGAACTTTGGGTGGAGCAATCCAGCGGGGGGGTAGTATTACAGAAAACTGTAAACACATATGTGACAGACAACAGCAAGGCGCCCTTTGAGGGTTGGAATTTTCGTTATTTATCCAGGACCGAAAACTATGTGCGCAGTGACGGAAACCTAGGATTGACGTCAAAAGTTGAATATTTCCGGGATCCGGAGACAGGAAACCTGATCCGACAATTCGATTACCTGGGATCTTCGTTATATAGAAAAACTTTTACACAATACGTTACGAATTTGGCTACCGATATCCACATTCTTGATCGAATATCCCGCCAGGTAATTACCGATGCAGATACCGAAGGTATCATTTCTGATATCTACTATTATTATGACGATCCAAACCTCATCGCACCCCTCAGCAAAGGCGACCTGGTACTCACCCAAACGCGCATTGGGGATGAAAACAAAACAGTAGACAAGGTAACTGTCCCTGATGAATACGGCAATGTGAAAGAAACGCGGTTGTATTTGGATTATGGGAAAGTAAACGCTGCACCGACCAGTTTAAATTTCCAAGCGACCCTGGCCACTTATGACGGTACAAACCTGCATACCTATACCACTGAGACAATCAACCCGCTTGGCGAAGTAACCCAAACGAATTATTTGTACACACTAGGTGTGCCTTACCAGGTGACCGATCCCAACCTTTGGACGACCACCACTGTATACGATGGACTGGGTCGTGTCCGCTCAGTATATCCACCTGCCCTGGGCGAACAGGCTGGGGTTACTTATTCTTACCCTGAAGTAGATGGTAATGGAAGTGTTGCCGCGCCTTATTCCATCGAAATGCAAATCTTCGATGAGTTATGTCAACCCGCGAATCCTCAGGATCCGCCTGGATGTTACCGATCCATGTGGGGAATTTACGACGGGCTGGGGCGTATCATCCAGAACCAGGTATTCGATGCAGATACAAGCCAACTGCTTATCACAGACACCACTTTCAATGCCCAGGGGAAAACGGAGCGCCAGGGCAACCCTGTCTTCGTATCTTGGCCAGGAGGCCAATATATTACCCCTTCCTGGTCTTCAGGTTATACAACATATGAATATGACGCACTTGGCAGGGCTACAAAAGTCACGGCACCCGGAAATTTGATCACTCAAACCGATTACAACGGGCTTGTTACCACGGTAACCGATCCAAACGGCAACCAGACAAATAGCGTGGCGGATGGACTCGGGCGTCTTATCCGAGTCAATGAAAATTATGGGCAATCGGTATATTCGACAACCTATTATTCATACGATGCAGCAGACCGACTTACAAAAGTGGTCGATGCCCAATCCAATACCACCACAATACAATACGATTGGCTGGGGCGTAAAACAGGCATGGACGACCCGGACATGGGTGTCTGGCAATATGTATACGACCCCGCTGGAAATTTGACTCAACAAACCGATGCACGAACACAAGCCCTGACATTCGAATATGATAAATTAAATCGTTTGACTACTAAAAAGGACAATGGCAATACTCTGGCAAATTATCAATATGGAACAACGGTAAACCAGACTTCCGGAATGCGGATCGAAGCGGATTCGTATCTCGAAGGAAGTTCGACAGAAAGCAGCCACGCAACGTGGGCCTATGATAATTTCGGCCGCACTATAACCGAAACGCAAACCATCGGGAACCTGGAAAAAGAGTTTACAACCATATCTGACTGGCTGGGGCGGGTCTTTAGAACCAGTTATTTAGACGGCGAGGATATCACCTATTCCTACGATGCTTTGGGGAGAACGAACAGCGTAAAGAGCAGTTGGGACCCTAATACTACATTAGCAGCCCTTGCATACAATGCTTTCGGGCAAATCGAAACAATGGGTCTTGGAAATAATGCAGTAACGATCACGAATACCTATGATGACATTGTCAGTGAGCTTAATCCCTCGCCAACCTATCGCCTGACCAATCGAGTGGCGAACAACACCAGCTCAGAGCTCATGAATTTTTCGTATACATATGACAACAATGGCAATATCACCGCTTTAACCGACCAACGATCTGGAGAAAGCAGCACTGAAAATCAGAGCTTTTCCTACGATCCCTTGAACCGGCTGATTTCTGCCGATGCCAAGGTAGGCACGGATTATGTTTATCAACAATCCTACACGTACGATGAAATCGGAAATATCCTGCAGGTAAGCAATTCAGGATTGCTATCGCTTGCAAACGCTTCGGAAGCGGATCGCATCACCGCGTATTCGATGGGGATTGGCGCGGGCAATGGTTCTGCAGTGCTTTCCTACCGGCAGCCTTTCTCCAACTATCAAGGCCTTTTTGACGAGGCGACTGTGACTTCAACCCCCACTTATACGAGCACACCCACTAATACCGTACCTGCAACGGATACTGTAACGTCCTCACTGACATCTACGCCTACCATGACAGCCAACCGAACCTCCACGCTGACACCCATACCCACCATCATCATTAATACCAACACACCGCATGCGACGACGACACCCACACCAACGAATACGTTTACTCCATCTTTAACTTTAACCCCGTCGATCACGCCAACACCTACAAAAACCTACACCATAACAAAAACCCCTTCCATTACTCCAACTCCTTCAAATACCCCCACTCCTTCGAAAACATTTACACCGAGCCGAACACCGACCAATTCAAACACGCCCATTTATTCACCGACCGCGTCAAAAACATCCACCCCAAGCAAAACTATTACGAATACCGCGACTCAAAGTACAGGATTGATGGGTTATTGGAGTTTCGACACCATCAACGGCACGAGCGTACCGGACATGACCGGACGCGGGAATAATGCGACCCTGAACGGCGGTGCGCAAGCCTATCAACCGGGGAAATCGGAGCAGGCAATCCGACTGGATGGAGTAGACGACTACATCAGCGTAGCTAATGATACCGACCTGGCTCCCACAGGCAGTTTTGACTTTTCACTTTGGGTCAATCCGGAGACCATCCCGACCGGAAGGAATACACGGATCATCCAACGCACCGGGGTGTTCCAGTTGAGGCTTAATACGAACGGGCAGCTTGAGTTCATGGTCACAGGATTAACACCATCATCCTTAATAGGACCGGAAATACCCATCAATCAATGGACAATGATCACAGGCGTTCACGACACCATTGCCAACCAGTTGCGGCTATACGTTAATGGCGAACTGGTGGCTGTAACCGCCGTCACCGGCACGCGCGCCTCCACTACCAATGGACTGATCATGGGATCCTCTGATGCAGGAGAGCGTTTCCAGGGAAAACTGGATGAAGTGCGTTTCGATAACATCCTGCCTACTGACCCAGAAATCATCGGCTGGGGAGACTCCACCCCCATACCCACATTTACTCCTACCAATACCATATCACCATCAGGGACGGTATCACCTTCTTCCACACCCACATCTACCGCCACCCCAACATCGACCAGCACATCGACACTCACTCCCACGGTTACTTCGGTATTTTTCCAAAAGTACGATTTCGGGACGACAAGTTCCACCTTGAGCAGCGGGTACACCCGCGTAACGAACGCTACCCTGTATACTCCCCTGGCTGAATATGGTTGGACGGATATTTCTTCACTAAGCAGTGTTGACCGAACCGGACCGGACGACCTCAGGAGGGATTTCGTGTACAGCACCTATGCCCGGGTTTTCAGAATTGACGTCCCGAATGGGGCTTATGCTGTAAATGTGATCATGGGTGATAAAACCACCCTGCGCGACAATATGCAGATCAAGGCAAATGATAATGTCGTTGCCACCGATATCGACACCCCAATAAACGTATGGACAACACAATCATTTTCAGTGGACGTCTCGGATGGGAAGATCGAGTTGGAATTCAGCGATACCGGCGGCGGATCGAATACCACCTGGGTAGTAAACGCAATCGATATTTCATTCGATCACTCGATTCCTACCGAAACACCCAACCCAACTCCTACACCTTATATCTACGACAACCAACCGGACGGGACAACCGGGAACGATGCAGACATCAACAACCAGGATCCAGACACTGTATATAATGGCACATCGTTTTTCGTAGGCGAGGAAGCCGGGTACACACAAACTCGACGCGGGCTGATTAAATTCGATCTTTCCACCATCCCAGTCGATGCCATCATCCAAAGCGCGACCCTATCTTTAACGGTACTAACCAATTATTCGGATAATTCACGTGATTTCTGCGTATACCGAGTAAAGAAAAACTGGTCTGAGAATTCTGTGACCTGGAATTATCCCTGGTGGGTGCCAGGCGCATCAGGTAGTAATGATATAGAGAATACGGATATCGGCTGTACAAATTTATCATCCACTGAAAGCCTTGGGAATGTAAAAACCTGGTCCCTTGATGTTACAAAGATCCAAGATATGGTACATGGAGATTGGGAGAATCACGGATTCCTGATCCGGGCGCAAGTCGAATCAGACGACCAGATCGATTTTGCATCTTCCGAAAACCCGACAACTTCCTACCGCCCGCACCTGGTAATCACGTATGAGATTCCAGGTCCCACACCCACACCTGTGCCCCTAATGGACTCCTATACTTACACCAGCCAGCCGGACAGCAGCACCGGAATGGATGCAGACATTAACAGCGCGAGCCCAACAGCGACCAATAACGGGACATCGATCGTCGTGGGAGAGTTGGCGGGAGGCACACAGGTGCGCAGGGGATTGATCAAATTCGACCTCTCTACGATCCCCTCCAATTCCCACATCACCAGCGCCACACTCTCTTTGACCGTCACCTCCAATAGTTCCGATAATGCACGCGCTTTCTGTGTCTATCGGATAAAGAAAAGTTGGGCTGAGAATTCTGTGACCTGGAATTCTCCCTGGTGGACCGCTGGAGGATCGGGCGGCAACGATATGGAGAGCGCCAACATCGGCTGCACGAATTTCTCGTCCTCGGAACCCCAGGGCACCGTCAAGACCTGGGCGCTCACTCCTGCCGCCATCGAGGAGATGGTAAGCGGGAGCTGGACGAACTACGGATTCGTAATCCGGGCGAACATTGAATCAAACGACCAGTTCGAGTTTGCATCTTCCGAATATGCAACCGCTTCTTATCGTCCCAAGCTGGAGGTCGTGTATTCCAGCTATGTTGCTACTCCCACGCCTCTTCCTCCGGCGAGCGCCTATACCTATACCAGCCAGCCGGGTGCAAGCGCCGGAATCGATGCAGATATCAACAGCGCGAGCCCAACGACTAACAATAATGGGACATCAATGCTTGTGGGTGAATTGGCGGGCGGGACGCAGACCCGGCGGGGATTGATCAAATTCGACCTCTCGTCGATCCCCTCCAATTCTACGGTCACCAGCGCCACCCTCTCTTTGACTATTTTTGGCAACAGCTCCGATAATGCACGTGATTTTTGCGTCTACAGGGTAAAGAAAGATTGGGTAGAGAATACTGTGACCTGGAATTCGCCATGGTGGGTGGCAGGGGCTTCCGGCGCGAATGATTTCGAAGGCATCAATATCGGCTGCACGAATCTCAGCGCATCAGAGGCCCCAGGGACAATAAAATCCTGGTCATTAACCGCTTCAGCCATCCAAGAAATAGTAGATGGGAGCTGGATGAATCGAGGGTTCCTGATACGCGCCAATACAGAGGCCAACGACCTATACGAGTTTGCATCTTCTGACAATACGACAGGAGCTTACCGCCCCAAGTTGGTGATCGAATACACCACCGATCTGCCCACCCCAACACCCACTCCCTCGGAAAGTGAGTTTGTCAGCCAGCCGGGTGAAAGTACCGGAATAGATGCAGACATAAACAGCGCGAGCCCAACAGCGGTCCATAATGATACATCAATCCTCATAGGCGAGACGATTGGCGCCACGCAAATTCGCCGAGGATTGATCAAGTTCGATCTCTCAAGCATCCCGTCTGATGCCACCATAACCGATGCAAGCATGTCCCTGACAGTAATTGCCAATAATTCCAACCATACGCGCGATTTTTGCATTTACCGTTTAAAGAGAACATGGGGGGAATCAGGTGCGACCTGGAATTCTCCATGGCAAACGCCGGGCGCATCCGGAGCCAATGACGTGGAGAGCGCCAATATAGGGTGCATAAGTATCTCCGCCTCTGAACCTGTAGGGACGGCCAAGACATGGACTCTATCCCCTGCGGCCATCCAGGACTATATTAATGGAAGCCAGACAAATTACGGATTCCTTATCCGTGCCAATACCGAGGTGGATGACTTGCAAGAGTTTGCTTCCTCCGGCTATTCAATTGGCGAGAGCCGCCCCAAGATCGTCATCCACTATACGACAACGTCGCCCACTCCCACGCCAACACCGCAAGGATGGAGCGATAGCCTCAAAACCTATACTTACTCCCAGGATAAACCGCATGCAGTGACCAGCGTGGAACGGGAGACAACCAGCGATAATTACTCCTACGACGAAAACGGTAATATGACCTGCCGGGTTGAAAATGGACAGACCTACGACCAATCTTATAACGCGGAAAACCGCTTGTCTGAGGTCCTGCTGGTTAGCGGGACATGCGACGAAAACGGGTCGATCCTTGCCGGCTGGGACTTCACTTATGACGCCGATGGGACACGCGTCAAACAGGTGTATACTGACGGCGCCAGCACCTTAACAACCTATTATTTCGCCGGGGGTGCATACGAAGTACAGACCGGCGGGGCGGAGACCGTGACGAAGGTATATTACGCCATCGCCGGGCAGACCGTGGGGATGAGGGAGTGCACGGGCGGAACATGTTCCGCCCCTACTTACTTCCTTACCGACCATTTGGGATCGGTGGTGGCGATGACCGATGAGAATGGCGCGCTTTTGAACGAGCAGCGTTACCTGCCCTTCGGACAGGTGCGCCCGGATGTGGGCTCGGTTACCCAAACAGATTTCGGGTACACCGGGCAAAGGGACCTGGACGCACAAAACAATGCGTTTTCGCTGGGGTTGATGGATTACGATGCAAGGTTCTACGATGTTTCACTTAGTAGATTCACCCAGCCGGATACTGTGGTGCCTGGGGCAGGAAACCCGCAAGCATTCAACCATTACTCTTACACAATGAACAGCCCAGTTAATTTTATCGATCCAAGCGGGCATTATGGTATCTGCCCAGGAACAATAACCCCCACTGATGATGGATATTGCGGATATGCAGGTTACGTGGCAAAAGAGACGCCTACCATTCCAATTGATCCTTCTTCCACAAATATTAATGGCAATGATATTCTCGATAACAGTGGCCAAGGTCGCGGGAATATTTGTTCTGAAAATGATTTAAATTGCATTTTAGAACCCACAAACACAAAAAGCCAAGTCTTTACAAACATAAATATATTAAAAGACTCATCTTCGCAGACAGAAAATGATCCTGTTAACTATCCAGAATTTTTAGTGGGTTGGTTTGTTCTTGGTGTTGGTCAAACAACCATTTTAGCAGGAGCAGCGATATATGGTTTTGGTGTAGTGGTATTTGCCAGTGGCGGTCTATTCCATGGTGCGGAAATTATGATTGGTGGTTTAACAATAATGGGCGGCGGAGGATTCTTGGATTATGCAGGTATATATGCGATTGCGGATTCTGGGGTATTCCCCGGATTTGATATTTCCGATATACCCCATTAAGGAGAGAAAGATGAGTATTCGCAAGATAATGATAATTGCTTATATTGCACTGATATTTCTTGTTACCCTTGGGTGCTATATCATGGATTCCTTTATATTACCAATGCCATTCAAATATGTATCCTTCGTCTATTTTCTAGCTGTTATAGCTGCAACTATTGGGATGATTATTGCATATATTATTACAAGGATAAAGAAATGAGGCATTTGAATGGATAAAAAAACAGTACTTGATATCATAATCGTTTGTGGATCAGTCTGTTTAGAAATTGGAGGAATTTGGGTGATTAAAAAATGTCGGAAATATAATTTCCCGGGTTATCTAATTACATTAGCGAAGTTTATTTGTATTTTAGGAATTATCACCCTAATTATTGGATTTACAAGTATTTAGTAATTTATCTAGGTAACTGTCTACCGATTTATAGACTTTCTAAAAAGTTCGTGGTTTCAATCTCTTCGTTTACTTTTATATTTTCTTGCTTGCTCTTAATTGGAATTATCCGATTGAATATATTAGATTATTGATATCCGGCTATTAAGAATGGGAAATTCGATGTGGACGGGACGCGCGTAGAGAAAGAGTATGCTGAATACGATGGGAATGGCAATCCCAACGGCACCTTGACAACCTATTACTTCGCCGGGGGTGCATACGAAGTGCAGACCGGCGGGGCCGAGACCGTGAGTAAGATCTACTACTCCATAGCCGGGCAGACCGTAGCGGTGCGCATGATGACAAGTGGATCGAGCACGTTGAATTATTTGCTGACCGACCACCTAGGCTCGGTGGTGGGAGTAACGGATGAGGACGGGGCGCTTTTGAGCGAACAGCGATATTTACCCTTCGGACAGGTGCGCCCGGATGTAGGCTCGGTTACTGAGACTGATTTCGGGTATTCGGGGCAACGGGACCTGGATGCGCAGCAAAATGTGTATTCGCTTGGGTTGATGGATTATAAAGCCAGATTCTATGATGTTTCTCTAAACAGATTCACACAGCCGGATACAATTACACCATATGAAGATGGTCCACAAGGACTGAATATATATAGTTATGTATTGAATAATCCATTTAAATATAATGACCCAAGTGGGCACCAAGTATTAGTTATTGGAGGAACGGCGGCAGTAGCAGGGATAGCAATCTTGGCGGGAATAATTCTCGCAATTAACTATTTAGCACATAATACAACCCCTGCAATTGATATCCATGTAAATGCTATTGAAAAGGCTCAAAACTCTTGGGAGACTTATGCTTCGATTGACCGAGAAGGTTTAGAATATTTCGCCAAGCAGGGGAAAAATAGGGTAGAAGATATTGTTAATCGTATATATAGTGGACTTCAAGGTTCGAACGGTATTTGGAATCGTTGTAAAACATCCACTCAAATGAGTGTATTTTGCATTGTCGGAGTTGTTTTCGCCATTTCTGCAAGTGCTGTATTATTAACTAATGCTGGATGTGATGAACCTGACAATCCTTCAACTTGTCCAATTAATGATGAATTGCCTACAACAACATCAACTCCAACAATACCCTCGACACCATCGCCAACAATTCCAATTCAACCAGTGCCCACGCCATTACCAAATACACAGCCCATAAAGACACACCACATCATCTAATCAATATTCCTTAAAAAGAATTAGTAGTAGTAGTTCAATTAAGGTCAAATTTATGAAAAATAAAACACCTGGAAAAAAAATATTCTCCTTCGTATTTTTAATCGCCTTATGCCTTGCTGGCATGTTTATTGGGTATACATTAAGAAGCAATGCGATTATTGTACGAGGAATCTTAGGCATTTCTGTCCTATATTTCTATTACAGGACATTTTCATCACAATCAAATGTAGATGAGTATAAAAATATAAAAATTGAATTTATTTTCCCTAGAAATATAAAAGAAGTTATTACAACATTAATATATTCTATGGTTTTGTTCTTGGCATTACAACAATTACTCGATGTGGTACTATCGTTGATATAAAATGCTTTGCATCAAGATTTATAAAAAAGTAGAAGGTATATAAGGAATTCTCAAGCTTTGTTTCATGATCATCTTCTTATCCTAAAAAAGCAAACATAATTCAATTATGCGTTAGTAATTTAGTTTTTCCCTTGATTACGCAACCTTTTTTCTGTAAATTCATGTCAGAAGTATCCGTCGTTCTTTAACAAACTAATGACTTGCCAGTACAGTAGTGTTTTTCGATCTGCCATTCTTCGCTGATCTCCATCAAGAGCGCAGAGATCAACCGAAGGCAGGAGGCTTCGTTCGGAAAGACGCCAACCACCTGGGTGCGCATGATGACGACCGGATCGAGCACGTTGAATTATTTGCTGACCGACCATTTGGGATCGGTGGCGACGGTGACCGTTGAGGACGGGGCGCTTTTGAGCGAGCAGCGCTACCTACCCTTCGGACAGGTGCGCCCGGATGTGGGCTCAGTTACCCAAACAGATTTCGGGTACACCGGGCAAAGGGACCTGGACGCGCAGGAAAATACGTTTTCGCTGGGGTTGATGGATTACGATGCAAGGTTCTATGATGTTTCTCTTAGTAGATTCACCCAGCCGGATACCATCGTGCCTGGAGCAGGAAATCCACAGGCACTAAATCGTTTTGCATATGCATTGAACATGCCGATGAATATTATCGATCCAAGTGGGCATTATGGTATCTGCCCAGGAACAATAACCCCCACGGATGACGGGTTTTGCGGAAAAGAGGATTTCGAAGAAAAATCAGCACAGCCAAGTCTAGCCGACCCTACTATTCCTGCCATTAATGATGGAAAAAAGGATAGTAATCAGGAAAATTTCACTCCTAAACCGTGGCAATACACTGTACATCATGCCACGTATGGGGTTCATGTGGGACCTACCGGAGATATACATGTTCCAAATTACGATGACGATCAGTACAATGGATTGCCATATGTTTCAAATAAAAATGCCGAAAATAACTTTTGGATATCTTTTGATATTGTTTATGATGAATCCGTTGGCATTAGCATTTCAAACATAATGATTGTAAATTACAGTGAATATCCTGTGGCAATAAATGGTGTGAAATTTGAGAACAATGACCAGTCCATCAGGCTATATTCTGAATTGTTCGGAAAAAAACTTCTACATGGATTTGGCTCTGATTTCTCTTTTCCAAGTCCTCCAACGCCATTTTATGGTAATGATCAAGTTGCTATTACCATAGAAATGGAATGGTTTGTAGAAGCTGGACATGGTCCATTTCCAATTTTCCCAGATTTTCAAATAGTTTTACCATCTCTACCCGACTTAAGGTATTACCTAGAAACCGGGCATCTTCGCCAACCTACTCTTTATTACCCATAATTTCATTAAAAATGGAGGTTTTATGAGGCAGTATTTATTGAAAATATTTATTTCTTTGGTGATAATAACAATGCTAAACGGTTGTTACTCCCCTCATCCCAGAATCCCCACAGCATTGGAAGTCTCTTTTCGAAATTTAGTTCCAATTGCTGACATGAATAATTATTTTCAGATATCAGTTGATTCAAATAATTCGCAATTTGGGCAAGATATTACCATTGTAATAAGAAATCTCTCCGATCATGATATTTATTTTCCAGTAGAAAATGTAATAAAAATGTTCATAATTAATAGTAATAAATGGATAGAAGTCAAGGACAAGGATATATCTTATGGTGATGAATTATGGTTGCGACCTAAAAGCGAGCAAATGCCGGAAGGGCGTCTTGTAACTTGGGTTCGTCCCATTCTTCCATCAGATCTCCTTAATGTAGGAAATCAAGTAATTTTAAGAATTGTTATTATTGGAGAAATGTCTCTTAATGACACCGAGAATGTCTCAGTTGGGGCATTCACAGATGTATTTATATCACCATAATTCTATAAAAATATTAGTCTAATTAATATGAACACACTATTCCAATAAGATTTCCGGTTCACTATTTTCGAAGCGCACTATTCTTGCTGTATTTGACTTCACCAACGATGCCGATGGGACGCGCGTGGAGCAGGAGTATACTGAATACGATGGGAGCGGCAATCCAACCAGCACCTTGACAACCTATTACTTCGCCGGGAGTTCATACGAAGTGCAGACCGGCGGGGCAGAGACCGTAACGAAGATATATTACGCCATCGCTCGGCAGACCGTGGCTGTGCGCAGCATGACAACCCGATCGACCACGTTGAATTACCTCCTGACCGACCATTTGGGCTCGTTGGTGGCTATTACTGAAGACTCCGAAATGCTTCTTAACGAACAGCGCTACCTGCCCTTTGGAGAGGTGCGCTCGGACGTGGGCACGATCAGCGAGACAGATTTCGGGTACACGGGGCAAAGGGACATGGACGCGCAGAAAAATACGTTTTCGATGGGGTTGGGATTGGGGAAAAATGTGATGTCAGGAGAATAAGAGGGCGACACCGGCCATGGCAACCAGGGTGCCGGCAACTGCCTGCCAGCCAAAGCGTTCCTTGAAGATAAAGTAGCTGATGGGCAGCATAAAGATGGGGGGCAGCGCCATGAGAGTGCTGGCAACCCCGATCTCCGTGTACTGGACCGCCAGCAGCGAGGAGGATACGCCGATGACCGGTCCGAACAGGGCACCGAAAGCGACCCAGCCGAAGGTGTGCGGCTGCCGGAGGATGGTGGTGACGGTAGAGACAGCCTGGCGCTGAAAGAGGGCGACGACCCAGAGGGCGGCGACCGCAGCGAACATGCGGATAAGAGTCCCTGCAAACGGGGAGAACCCGGAGGTCATCCCCTGCTGGGAGAAGACCAGCCCGACGGCCTGGCCGAGGGCAGCCAGAGTGCCGAACAAAATACCGCGCCCGGTGACCTTGCGGGCATTTTCAGCGCCACTCTTCGGACGGGTCAGGATGACCCAGGAGATGCCTCCCAGAGTAATGAGGATGCCAGCAATTTGCAACAGGGTAAGAGACTGTCCGAAGAAGATCCAGGCGATGGTGGCACCGAAAACCGGGGCAAGGCTGAGCAGCAGCAGACCGAGACGCGGCCCGATCTCCTGGTAGGCTTTGAATAGAAAGGCGTCGCCCAGGGAGAGACCGATGATCCCCGAAATTCCCAACCAGGCCCAGCGGGAGACGCCGGCGTGAAGCGGGATGGGCTGCCGATACAGGACAGTGTTGATCAGGATCAACATAAGCATGGCAATGAAAACCCGCACGCGGTTGGTGACCATGGAACCAACCTTGTCCGTGGATTTGGAAAACCCAACCGCCGAGAGGGACCAGCAGAAGGAGGTAAAAAGAGCCGCGATTTCGCCGATGTATGGCATCTGTCCTCGGAATAAAAAAGGTCGGGAGCGAAAGCTCCCGGCTCATAGTATATCCGAAAAATGAAAAGGTGAAATGAGGGAGGCGATGAAAAAGGGCGGGCATATCCTTTTCAGGACCACGAGGCCCGCCCCTATAATCTAATTGCAGGCAGAAGGGAGCAGGGGATTTACATCCGTGCCGTTGGCTACCTGGTTGAATTTGCCGGAAACGATACCCATGGGCTGGAAAGGCGGGACACCCTGGACTGAAGGCTGCGAAAGGCGCAGCGTATAGCAGCCCACAAAGGTCTGGGTGGTATTCGTGGTGGTGAGCACAACGGTTGCAAGGGGTAGTTTGTAGTATATGCTGCCTGCCGCTCCTTCGCTTTGAAGCGTGCCAAAGGTAACCGTGATCACGCCCGTGTCCGCATATCCGGCGGCAAACGAGTCATAGGGCCCAGGGAAGGTGGCGGGGTCCTGGAAATATGAATAGGCGCGCACGTACTGCTTCAAGTTGAGCGCATTTAGAAAAGAGCTGACGGTTTCAACCGGCCCACTGCGGTTATCAACGAAATTGCTCTTGTCAATACTGAGGCCATTGCTATATGCAGAAAATGGCGGGTTGCCTCCGACGGGATAACCGCTGCAGGCTGAAGCAAGCACACTCGCATCGGGGGCATTCAAACTG
>Ga0187878_1002311_pt1 | contig 17123 bp, 15 predicted proteins | sample June2016WEW_17_1_FD_132979 | JGI IMG/M metagenome (GOLD analysis project Ga0187878, IMG submission 132979) | Peatland microbial communities from SPRUCE experiment site at the Marcell Experimental Forest, Minnesota, USA - June2016WEW_17_150 | ecosystem: Environmental > Terrestrial > Soil >...
CTCCGCTCGCTGCAGAAATTGCCTTGGACGGTTCGCATGTTCTTCCTGACGCCGGACACCCAGTACGCCGCTCTGTGAATCCGACCAAGTCAAAAGTCTACCTACTTATGGCCTGATTAATAGCGTCAGCCGCGTCTTTGTTGCGGAGGCTGACTGGAGGTCCGTGGACAGTCCGTTTCTGGAGAATGTGCGGGAGGAGGTAATCGCTGCGTGAAGGAGGGCACCCGGAACCTGCTCGACAAGGCTGCCAGAGCGATCCGCAACGCCGAGATATTGGTTCGCGAAGGGGAGAGGGAATTCGGCGCGGGCCGGGCTTATTAGGCCATGTTTTACGTGGCGGGAGCATTGCTCCATGAGAAAGGCATCCGTGCGCGCAGTCATTCCGGAATCCGCGCGCTGTTTGGGCAGCATTTTGCCAAGCCCGGGTTGATGGATTCCAAGTATCATCGCTGGCTTCTGGGGGCTTTCGACCGGCGTCCGGAGGGGGACTACGGGTTCACGGTGGCGATAACCCAAGAGGACGTGGAGGCGATGATCGGGCAGGCGCGGGAGTTCTTGGATAGGATTGCCGTCATAAGTGAGATTTCGCCACCGCAGCCCCTCCCATTTGAGGCGGAATCGTCGTGGTGGAAGGGTGCCCGCCAATCGAGACGTGGACTCGTCAGGTTCCCATAACAGTCCTGTCGCGAAGGGCTGAGTGGCACCGTGTTGGGCGGCCCGATCGCGCCGTCATCCATCTAGGACATGAGTTCCAACCACGCCGGCCAGCATGTGCCGGAGTTCCGCAATGTCCGCTCGCGGGCCCAGTTTCAGGCTCGCACGGATGTGGTGCGGCGTTCCGAAGCCCTCTGCGGGCTGCCGGCGGGCGGTGGCCAGGCCGGTGAGTGGCGCGGAATCGACGGACATCAGGCGGGCACGGACCCCGGACAGGACTTGGGGGCTGTTCGGCTCAAAGGCGTGGACGCACAAGGCGAGCTCTCCAGAGCGGAGCAGGCGTACGATTCGCTCCCCCTGGGGGACCGCAATGCGGCACCAAAGCAAGTTCTCGTCCAGCGCGATGACGCAATCCTCCGCTCCACTTTCAGAAATGGCGGCGACGTGAGGATCCGATGGCGAACTGAAGGGGACCCTGGCGACCAGAAAGAGCAAAGCCTCATCGCGCAAGCCGCCTCCACAAAGTAAGTGTGTTGTTCGCCACAACGCGAAGTAGGACACCATCAGGAGTCCTCCCGCATCGAGTTAAAGTCGCCCCTATGAGCGGGTTCTGAGCGGCGCCTCATTCGCCCATTGCAGGCAGGCTCGAGTTCCACAATGAGCCGGCGCTGGCGAGCAACCCGATCATGAGCAGGACAAAGCTCGAAGCTGAATCCCGTTGGAAGTCCCTCTGTCCGGAAGGTGTTCGTTTCTTCCAGGTGCTCGAGCAATCGAGCCTGAATGTTATCGGTTTCCCCCACGTAAATCCATTCCCGGGCGTTTGAAAGGCCGTAGACCGGAATTTCCATTTTGAACTCCCGGACAAGTCGAGTATACAGTCGCGGCAGGGATACCAGTCCCCTGGTACCCCCCGCACGGATCCGTACGGGCGCTCATTAGCGCATACGGCTCCTCCCTCAGATGTTCGCGGCAAACTGCCCGCCGCACACCGCCCGATCCCTGGCACACGCGTTCTTCCGCTCTGTGTCGGGAACGTGTGAGATGGTGCGATGTTCTCCTTGGGCCACGCCCTTCCTTCCCCCGCCTCCGCCAAAGGTTGCCCTTTCTTGTGCGGCGGCTTCCTCGGTAGTACGGCGTGGTCCGACTCCTCCAGAACGTACATATCCGCCGTGCGGCTTGCGCCTTCGCGGACCGGTCTCGACCCAGTTGGGGCCGAGACGCCCTGAAGGTCTCCCGGTTCTCGTGCACGAAGCTTCTAGGCGTGTCTGGGGTCTACGACTACGCGGGACTGACCGCCGGCTCGCGCTAGCGCCTCCGGTCAGGTTGCCTTCCGCCAAATTCACAGCGTCGGCGTCCTGACTGCAATCTTTCGAAGCTCGATACCCAGCCCACCTGTACCTCTGTTTACGCTTGGCCAGATACCTCGCGGCACCTGACGCAAAACTCGAGGCCGAGCGGGTCGCTACCCCCTTCTCGTGAGACTCTTGCATTCTCTGCTTCGTGCCGGTTTCTCCCGGCGCACGAATTTCCGTTTTCGCTTCCCGGCTGCCTTCCAGTGTACTCCCAATCGCCTCCGTTGGGGCCGTTTTCTCATCCTGTCCATCCCTAGCGACTCCGGTAACCCTCCAAGCGTGCAAGTCTGGGCTCTACCGGCTACGGGAAGAGCTGAAACTGCCCTGTTTCCAAGCGATTGCACCGACACCTCCCCGTCCCCTACCTCCTTGCTGTCCCGTCTGCTTCTCCTCAGCAGCCGTCTCCTATCCGGCCGGCACCGGCAGCGCCCAAATCCGCCGCAGCATGGCCCCGAACAGCGGCCGCGTCAGATGGCTCTCCGCCAGCAGGAGCCAGAAATACCTCGCGTGCTTGATCAGCCGTCCACCCGTGTTGACCAACCGCTGCTGGAGACTGGTCAAGGACCAATTGCCGATCCTCTGCGGCAGCACCGGGCCCAGAGGGCACCCCCCGCCACAGGTTCCCCAAGTTGTAGGCGATCACGCTCAGCCACAAGCGCACTTCGTTTGACCGAAACCGGTGGCAACTGAGCCGTGTCATCTTCACCGCTTGCTTGCCTTCTTTGATCCAGTGCTCGGCGGTCCCGCGCTGGTTGTAGAACCGGACCACCGCCCGGCTGTCCGCCTCCAGGTTGGTGACGATGAATCCCACCCGAGGAAACAGCTCCCCGGCGTGGAACTCCACCTTCGCCACCACCCGCCGCGCCTTCGTCCAACTCTCTGCCTGGTACAGGAAGCCCTTGTACCGCACCACCGGCTTGTGAGAGGGACGGCCCACGGGCCGGGTCAGCAACTCCGCAATGTCCCGCTCCAGACAGTCGTTCGCTGGCAGCCGGATGGCATACTTCGCTCCACGTTCCTCCAGCGCCTCATAGATGTCCGGCTTGGCGAAGGCAGCATCGGCCCGGAACACCACCTGCATGCCCTGCTTCTGTTGCCACTCGATCTCCGGCAACAGCAGTTCTTCCCAGGCATCGGCACGGTGGACGTTGCCGGCCCGCAGCTTTGCCGCCAGACAGTCGCCTTCGCGGTTGAACAGCAATAGCGGATGGTAGCAGGTGGACTCGAAGTGGCCGTTGTAGGCGCGCTGCTGCTGCTCGCCGTAGACCGGAATCTCCGTGCTGTCCATGTCCAGCACGACCCGCTGCGGGGAATCGACAGCTTCCGCCTTGCCGATGAGTTCCCGGTTAATGCGGGCCAGCCCGGCGAAGTTCTCCTCCTCGGCCAGCATCTCGGTCTCAAACGTCTGCACCCGGGAGGTCAGCGCCGCGCCACGATCCCAAACCTTCTCGGAGCCGATCGGGCGGAACGTCGGATCTTGCGAGAGCCACTCGGCGTCGTTGACATCTTCATAGCCCGCCATGCGGCTGTAGACGGACTGGCGGAACAGATCGGCCAGTGGAAGCTGCGTATTCTTCCCGCGCCGCGAATCGCATAAGTGCTCGGCGATGAGATCACCGAAGCCCAATCGTTCATCCAACTCGCGCACCAGAATGAAACCGCCGTCCGAGGTGACCCGTGATCCTTGGAAATCGACCTTTAGAGAAGAGTCGAAAGAAAGCTGAAAGGGCTGGTTTTGTTTGTCACCCACTGAATGTGGGCCTCCGGAGTGTCTTCATCGCCTTCAAACCCCTATGGATAAAGGCGGTTAAAGGCCTCAAGAGGTTATAAGTAAGTGGTCAAATCGGAAATGCGGGCTGAAATCGTTGGTGACCTATCATCACGAATCGAGGACACACCTCTCGCTGGCCAAGCACTCGCCTGCGTCGCGGCTTGTGCAGCCTCCAGAACTCGGGCAAATTGTTGCCGTCCCGCAGGTCGGTGGGCTTCGTCACCGATACGAACGCCACGTAGCCTGAGACTCGCACGCAGGGGCCCCGTTCCCCGCGCGGAGCTATGCGCGTGTTGCGCGCTTCTCCCGGAGATCGACCACAGGCCTGCCAGAGTGGCAGCCCTGAATGGCCACGCAGAGGTCAGAGACGAGGCGGTCGCTGTCTCGCAGCCCAACGATAGTGCACGTGCGAGCCGCCATCAGCATTCGTCGCACGTTTACTCGGTGAAGATCAGATTGCCGACAACGACCGGCGTGGCGTTACGCCCGGTACAGTGCGACGACCTCGTAATCCCGAACAGTGGGAACGGTCAATTCGATGAGGCGCCCGTTCTGGTGAGGCGCCATCCGCGTTCCGTCGCGGAGAAGTTCGACTCCTGTAATCGTCACCCCTTCCGGCAAGAGCACGCGCACGCGTTGGGGTCCAAGCGGATAGTGCTTGCGGATCCACGGACGCGTCATGTTCGGATTATTGTAGTTCAGAATGTGAATGGCGAACCCGGGCTCGGTTTCCCAGGCAATGACCTCCGCCATGCCTTCTCCGGTGACGCTTACCGGCGATGGATCCCTACTGACCCAGCGTATGGCGTTAATCAGTAATTGGCTCAGATCGCTGTTGCCGTAGACCCATGTGCAGCGGTCGATGTCGGATGGGAAGTACGCACACCGGCTGCGTCCCCGCTCCCGCAGCACCAGCGCGGGTTCATTGCTATGCGGACCGGCATACGGCATCTCGCTACGCGCGTGCGCATAGACCATCTCGGGAATGCCGCGAGGATAGGGGGGCACGACAGTCAGCACGGAGTCGGTCGTGCTCTTCAAAGGGACTCGCCATTCACCGGCAGGTACCCAAGTCGTCCGTGGAAAGTCCCGGAGAATCTCGTGCGTTCGCCGCTTTTCCGCATAGAAGACTGCGCCCTGGCGTTCCCCCGCTCGCTGGATGCCGAACACATCGGCCAGGCCGAACTCGTTCCGTTGCTTGCCTGATTGATCATAGAGACCAGTTTCGAACGTTGCTAGCAGGGATCCGCCGCCCTCGACGAAAGCACGCAAGCTGCTGCACTGCTCACCACTGAGTAAGGCGATGTTGGGCAACAGCACCACTGAGTATCTTTTCAGGCTGTCCACAGTGAGGTCGTCCTCGTGGAGAAAATCGAAGATGAATCGACCTTCGAGCAGCGCGTAGTAGAGTCCCTGCAGGTGATCGGAGGGATCGCCCGGTGCCGCGGGGCGCCGCGATAGGCGTGCTCCATATCCGCCCGGCGTTGCTCCGGGCGCGTTGTACAGATAGTTCATCCGTTGGGAGTAGACGACACCCAGATTGGACATCGGCTGCCGATTGTAGAAATGCTTCTCGTGGTTGGCCAACCACTGGTAGAAGCTTCGCCCAGTCTGTTGCCATCGACGATCCTCAGGCGCTCCGCCCATCCACACCAACCATGGGATCATCCCGCTGGCTGTGGTTTGCGCGAGCCAGAGCTCCAACTCGGCGCCGATCTTCGAGGTGTGACGCCAGGAGTGAGCGTTGGCGGTCACGACATTCGTCACGGGTTTGCCGAGCATGGCAGAATACGCGACGCGCCCCTGTTGCGAACAGTCCCAGATGGGCTTATCGCCACCGGCGCGCCCCTGATGATCGGCCGTCAGCCAATCGCCCACTTCAGCAAGCCTGCGAATGCTCTGCACCGCATTGATGCCACCTTCGATGTTGACGTTGTAAACGCGATCGGCGCGCTTTTCCTTGGCGACGGTGGCGAGCCCGCGGCACAGCTCAACGACGCGGGTCTGATACTGCTGCTGCAACTGCGACCTGGTACGCTTGCCAAAGCGCTGACAATTGACGCAGTAGCACGGTCGCGGCGACCCGGTACTCGGCCAACTGTTAGTAAAGAACCCGTCGACGTCGTAGAGGCTCGCGATCTCGCGCATGATGGCCGGCACCTGGCGTTCGTGATAGTCGGAGAAGACGCACGTATGGTAGACATAGCGCGACTCTTCGTTGGGCGAAGGATCGCCGTTCTCATCCCGTTCGAACCATTCCGGATGCAGTTGGAGAACTTCCTCGTGCAGCCAGTTCGTTTCGATCCGGGCGACAACGCGAATTCCGCGTTTCCTGGCGGCCTTCAGGTAATCGCCGAACAGGTCGCGATCGCCGAGGAACTGGCTCTTGTGGTGGGCGGGCAGCCTGGTCGGATAGAACGCCATGAACCCGCCGCCAGTGAGCACCAACGCATTCACTTTGAGGCTTTCCCAGTAATCGAGCCAGGCATTGATGTCGAGAACCTGAGGATCGTACTCATTGAAATTGTGCTGGGCACAGCGGCGCATTCTGCGATACCAGAGATCGTGCGCGTCGTCCGTGGCACCGGCAAACAGACGACCGGGCGAAGCCGCCGCGGACATCACCAAGAAGTTTCTACGTGAGCAGTCCATTACTTCCCTCGCCTCCTCTGATTCAGGCGGTTCTCAAACCAGACCACGTTCCTGCTCTCTTGTCCGGCGACGAGCAGATCCAGGTCACCATCGCCGTCCATATCCACCGCACGAATCTCGTATGCTGCCTGGTCCTCGTGAATGTGGTGAATGGTGAAGGCGCCGTGCCCGTCGTTCTCCAACCAGACGCACACTCGCGACTCTTTAGCGCAAGTAGCGATATCGATATCGCCGTCGCCGTCCAGATCCGCGACCGCCAGGGAGTGGGGCCCCACCAGCGACGGGTAGATCTCATGAATTTTCCAGTCGGGCGCCTCAAACCAGACCATGCCCTTCCCGTGCCCGCGTGTGCCGATGAGGTCCGGTTTACCGTCGCCGTTCACATCGGCGACCGCGATGTTGGTGGCGCCTTCCTGGTTGTTCGCGATCCGATGTTTCTCCCACGCGGCGCGCGGGTCGGACCCCTGCCGCCACCAGGCGAACCAATTTCCATGGGGCGCGATCTTCGCACCGGTGGCCACATCGAGCTTGCCGTCGCCGTCGATGTCGCCGACTCCGACGTAATGGCTCAGGCCTGGCGCATCATGATCGGCCAGGATGTGGCGCTCCCACCGGTCCGCTGATCGCGGCTGCGGAGGCACGCGAAACCAAGCCAACGAATTCGCAAATGGACCGTCGGGCCATCCGCTGGTGGCCACGATATCCAGCTTTCCGTCCCGATCGATATCCGCGGCGGCCAGGCCGTGAACACCATTCACGCCGCCCTTGGCAAAATCGTCGATGACGTGGAAGGTCCACGGATCGCGCAGGGCATTTTCAGGGCGCTCCAGCCAGAAGATCAGACCTGGGCGGTATTGAGCGCCGATGAAGTCGGGATCGCCGTCGCCATCCACATCGAAGACGGCGCTCTGAATGAGCCGGATGCCGGAGTGCAGAAGCGTCCTTTTCCAATCCGGCGCCGTATATAAGAAGATACTACGGTCGTTTTCAATGTCGCCTGAGATTACGTCCAGCTTGCCGTCGCCATTGAAGTCCGCCGCGATGGCCGATTGCGAACGATACCCTTGCGCGATGACGTGGCGCACCCAAGGCGAATCGAATTCGTTCCAGTAGACCACCATTCCGGCTCCGGCGCCGCTCACGAGGAGGTCCGCTAATCCATCGCCGTTCAGATCGCTGGCGAGAAGAGCCTCAGCTCGCTTACAATGCTCGTCGACTATCGTCTTAATCCACTTACCGGCGCTCGACAGTTTGTACACGCACAGCCCGGAGGCACCCACTGTTGCAAGTTCGTCACTGCCGTCGCCGTCCACATCGGCCCAGGCGAGAGCCTGCGTGCCTCGACTGGAATCGATGATCTGCCGCGTCCAATGTGCCGCGGGCAGCGGTGTCGGCCGCGGCTTGGTATCGCCCTGCGGGTCAAGCGGTGCGGTGGGTTCTTCATACACGGCCAGACCGTCGGGCTCTGATCGCGCGAACCGGCGCACGCATCGCACCCAGCCGAACGGAGAGGACGTTTCGGGCACCCCCGTACTGTCAACGATCGAATGACGGGTCCATTTCGGGTTCTCGAGCCAGATCAGTTCCGCGCCGTCCCGCGCCAGAATATCGGGCTTGCCGTCGCCGTTCATGTCGATGACGGAGAGCAGGCGCGGTTCCCGGCCGGCGAGCAATTTCTCGAGACGAAACCGGAATGTCGAATCGACATCGGTGCCGTTGGAAGCCGCAGCACCGATCAGGAGCAGCAGAAGCTTCTTCATCTCGCCCGCTTCTTCGGCGCGGCACGCGCTTGCTACGCGTCGCCTTTGAAGAATCCTTTCTTCCAGTACTCCAATTCGTTGCCTTTGAGGACGCCGCGCCCGGAGATCGCCTTTCTGCGCAGCGCGTCGACTTCCGACGGCGCCAGCGGCTTGAAATCTTGCGCCGTGCGGATGTTATCCTCCATTTGGCCTTGCGTGCCACAACCGGCGATTGCACCGTGGATCGGCAGATTCAGCACGTATCGCAGACAATCCACCGGACTCAGCGACCGCAGAAGGTAACCCTTGCAGAAAATCTTGATGGCCTGAATGGCGATGCCGCGTTCGACGGCGACGGGCAGCACGTTCTGCTCGAAACTCAGATAAGCCGGATCCGCGGCGTGCAGCGGCATCAAGACGGAATCCCACTTGTCGTAGGCCTTCAGCATGGCGAGGTGCGTTGCCGGCGCGAAATGACCGGTGAAGCCGAAGAACCTGCACTTGCCTGCCTGCTTCGCCGCTTCGAAAGCTTCAATCGCCCCTCCCGGGCCGAAAATACGGGCGATGTCCTGCTCAGTCCTGACGTCGTGCATCTGCCATAAGTCGACGTAATCGGTTCTCAGGCGCTTCAGCGATAAATCCAGTTCCTTCTCGGCTTCCGCTTTGGTTCGTTTGCCTGACTTAGTGGTGATGAAGACGTTCTTACGAACATCGGACAGTGCCTGACCGTAGGCTTGCTCCGCCTGGCCACCCCAATACGCGTGAGCGCAGTCGAAGTAGTTCAACCCGAGATCGTACAAGCAGCGGACGTGCTTTCGAGCGGCTTCGATATCCGGAAACAGATCCATGCGTGCGCCGCCCTGAGCTAACACCGTGAGCTTCACGCCTGTCTTGCCGAACGTGCGCATCGGGATATCGCCGCTTTTGGGCTTCGACGGTCTTGCGCTCAGACCGGTCGTTCCGAGTCCTGTGAAAACGGCGCCAACAAATACTCTGCGTTGCATGAGATTCCCTCCTTCAGGTGACGCTCGGTAACCCACTACCGGCTGTTTGTGACAGGTTTCAGACGTCCCCCGGTTGCCCAGATGGAATCGAGATTCCAGAGGTCCACCGCGATCGGGCCGGCCTCCGCGGCGCGGCTGTAGAACTCGACGGTCTGACTGACGCCCAAAGGAAAGACCAGGTTTGTGATGGCAACTCGTCCCTGTTGCGCGAACACTTCCACGGAAGATCGATCAACCAGAATGTCGAGTTCCAGTGAGTCGCTGGCAGGAAGCGGTACCGCGGTGCGAGTGGGAAAGTAAGGGCTGAAGTCAACCACCCCAGAATGCGCGCGGTCGACGAACAGTTCCTGACGCTTTTTGTCGTAGCCGACCGTCGTCGCGGTGCCATCAGAACCCAGCAGCTTCCATCCGATCTCATCGGCCGCGCCCAGCGACAGGGTGGCACGGATCTCAAATGGCTCACGGACGATGGGATTATTGCGAAGCGCTTGGTTGATCTCTTTCCCGGTCTGGTCTGACAGCCGAAGATGTTTCTGTTTCGATTCTGAATGGCGCACCACGGGCTGCTGAACAAGCCGAAGCCCTTCGCGATATTTCCGGAGTGCCAGTTGGCGCGGGGCCGTCATCTGCCCTCGCCAAGGGCTGGTGGGAACCTGGTTGGCGTACTGCCAGTTATTCATCCAGCCCAGCATCACGGGTTTAGCGCTCTTCGCAAGGCCGTTGAACGTCAGTGCACAATAACAGTCTTTGCCGTAGTCCGTCCAGAGCGTCTGTGAATCCGGGTTTTCATTCACGAAGCGAGTGCCATCGAACCGGCCTACGAAGTACTGTTCGCCAGAACCGCCCTGGAGCGCGCCGGGGTTGAGTCCCACCTTCAGAACCCAGCGTGTTCCTCCGTTCTCTCCCTCAACCGGCGCCTCGAACAGGGTAGGGCACTCCCAGACACCGCCGGTTGCGCCCGCCGGACCAAACTCACTCAACAGATCCCAGTGCTTGAGATCCGGCGATCCGTAGAACCGTACGCGACGGTCCCGGGGCAGCGCGACCGCCATCACCCACCGCTTCCCTTGCGCAGACCAGAACACGCCAGGGTCACGAAAATCGGGGAGGTTCAGATTGAGCACCGGATTGCCGGTGAACTTAGTCCACGTGCGGCCACGGTCATTGCTGTACGCGAGATTCTGTGTCTGTAGCGCTGGGTGAGTGTCAATTTTCGGTGTGTGCCCCGTGTAGATGGCCACCAGGCACGGCTTGCCGCCGGTACAGAACCCGCTCGTATTGTTGTTGTCCACCACCGTGCTGCCGGTGAAGATCATGACGCCGTTCTCTTCCGGCAGGGCGACGGGCAACTCCTGCCAGTGCACGAGATCGCGGCTGAAGGCGTGACCCCAGCTCATGTGTCCCCATCGATCTCCGAACGGGTTGTATTGGAAGAACAGGTGGTACTCGCCTTCGAAGTAGACGAGGCCATTCGGGTCGTTGGTCCAATTGTGGTGCGGGGAAAAATGGACCTGTGGGCGATAGGGCTGATCGTAAGCGGCGGGTATCGCCGGATTCTGAGCGCGAACGGCCAAGGTCACCAGAGTAAGCAGCTTCAGGACAGATCGGAACACGAGGATCCTCCAACCACAGGGTACCTGGCGGCGTTAGTGGGCCGCCATTTTCTTCTGCATGTCTTCGAGGGTGATGCCCTTCGTTTCGGGATAGATGAATAACACCACCAGGAATTGGACCATCATCAGCGCTGAGAACAGGACGAACGGAGCGCCTCTCGATTTTGCCGCGACCATCGGAAAGCTCCACGATATGAGCGCATTCATGAACCAGTGCGTGAAGCTTCCCAAGCTCTGGCCTTTCGCCCGCACGCGCGTAGGAAATACTTCGCTGAGATACACCCAGATGACTGCGCCCTGGGAGAAAGCAAAGAATGCGATGTAAGAAACTAACAGCCAGACCAACAGTTCGGCGTGGTGTCCCGACAGGAAAACGGAGGCCACGCCAGCGAGGCAGAGCGCCGTGCCGACAGCGCCGATCAGCAGTAACTTCTTGCGTCCAAAACGGTCGATCACGGACATCGCGATCATGGTGAACACGAGGTTTGTGGCGCCGATGGCTACGGCCTGCAAGTCGCCCGAAACCTTGCTGAATCCCGCCTCGGCGAAGATGTGGTTCAGGTAGTACAGAATCGCGTTGATGCCGGAAAGCTGGTTGAACATGCCGATCGAAACCGCAAGAAAGATCGGTAGTCTGTATTTCGCGTTGAACAGCGGTTCTCTTGCGGCGCCGTGCTCGAGATCCACTGACTGGGCGATCTGCTTCAGCTCCGCGTCGATATCTTCCTCGCCGATGAGCTCGAGCACGGCGCGCGCTTCGGCGACCCGTCCTTTGCTCAGCAGCCCGCGCTGGCTGCGGGGTATGGCGAACAACATCACGAAGAAGAGCGCCGCCGGCACAAATGCGATGCCGAGTTTCCAACGCCACTCTGTGTCGCCGAACCCCTGGCGTCCGATCAAGTAGTTCGATAAGTATGCGAGCAGAATGCCGGACACCACATTGAACTGGAACAAACCGACAAGGCGCCCGCGCCACTTGGCTGGCGCGATCTCCGCGATATACATGGGGCCGAGCACGGAGGATCCTCCGATGCCGAGACCGCCGACAAATCGGAAAAATACGAACGAGTACCAGTCCCAGGCGAGCGCGCACCCCACGGCCGAGACGATGTAGAAGACGGCCATGGCGCGGAGGCTGTTTCGCCTTCCGTATCGATCTCCCGGGAAGCCCGCGAGCGCCGCGCCCAGAATGGTTCCGATCAGCGCGCTTGCGACCGTGAGACCCAAGCCGCCCGGCGACAGAGCGAGTGTCCGCGTAAGGGCATCGGTGGTTCCGGCGATAACCGCGGTGTCGAATCCGAAGAGAAGACCGCCGAGTGCCGCAACGATTGTGCTTTTGATCAGTGCCGAGGAGAGTGTCATGGCGTTACCGTTGAGTCACGCGGGCCGTGATATCAGCCGGGCTCGCGGGCAGACCTTGAAGGGCAGCAATCTCAGCCGGCTCGTACGACGGAATGGCTCCCTTGCGACTTGCCACCAGCGCGCCGAGGCGATTGCCAAAATCGGCCACCTCTTTCGGAGGCCAGCCTTCCGAGATGCCATGCACCAGGGCTGCGGCAAACGCGTCGCCCGCTCCCACGGGGTCGGCGACCTGGACCGGGTAACCGGGCGCTTCGTGGTACTCATCGCCGAGGAGGATTGCGGATCCGCACTGCCCGCGGGTGACGCAAACACCTTTCCAGCGAAAAGCGTCAGCATACACGCGGCAGAACTCTTCGAGCGAGCGTTTGTGCGAGCCGAGCATGCGCATGACAACCTCAGCCTCATGCTCGTTGAGCTTGACGTAATCGGCTTCCGCCATCAACGTTCGGACCAACTCCCGGTTGTAGCAATTCTTGCGGAGGTTGAGATCGTAAAAGCGGCTTGCCGTCGGGTTTCGCGCCAACAAGCGCTCGGTGGTGGTCCTCACTTGGGAAGCCGTCTGGCTGAGTGTTCCGAAGTAGATGTAGGAGGGGTCCAAGCTTGCGAGCGCATCGTAGTCGCCCGAGGTGAGATGGACGTGATCATAGGCGGCGGGACGGTGGATTTCGTACTGGGGCTGGCCGTCGATCAACGTCACAGAGACCAGGCCTGTTTCGACGTCGGGGACTGTCCGTATGAAGGCAGTTGTTAATCCAAACTCCGCTACTTCGTTGAGGGCGCGACGGCCTCTCTCATCGGCACCGACGGCACTGAGTAGGACGGTGCGATGGCCAAGCCGGCTGGAGTGCACCGAAAAATTCAAAGCGGCGCCCCCCAAGTACTCGACTCCGGCTAGGGCATCCCAGAGAAGTTCGCCAATACTGATTATGGTCGCGATGGCAATCGACCTCGCACAGTTGAATTGAGACGTGCCGGATTGCCAACAACCGCGTGTCGATGGACGAGGCCCTGGTCAAACACGTGACTGGCAACCTGCGCAGATTAAGTATATGGCGATTCAACCAATTTGTCAATGCTACTGAGGCGCGTAGAGCGGACTGCCTTGGGACAGAGCGGACTCTCTGAGCGTTTTGCTCCAGAATAGACGCAGGAGAGTTCAAGCGTGCGAAGCTCAGACGGATCTTCCCTCTCGCTGTGAGCGGATTATGAGCCGGAACGGGATTGTTCTGTTGGGCTTGCCAGAATGCAGGCGGGTCAGGGTTCTGCCTACGTTCTCTACTGCTCGGGAAGCTGGATGGCGAGCGCTTTCAGGATCTCTTTCTGTCGCGCATCCGGCTTGGGCAAGCGCGGCAGCGTAGTTTTCTCATCAACGGGGTATTCCAGCAGGCACAGCCGGCTCAGCGCGGCCAGCGCGCCGGCGGTGGTGACGGCGTGCGGATTCTGGTCGGTGGTGCCGAAAGCGACTTGCAACCGGCGCTCGATCTCCCGGCTCAGCTTCAGCGCCAGCAGGCAGCAGAAGATGTGGCCGCGCGTGCGGCTCTCCTTGCGCACGAACACCGGCCGCACTTCCAGCAACCCGGTCTTCATCTGCCGAAAGTCCCGCTCCACCTTTTGCAGGCTCACATTGGCATGCGCCGCTGCGCTTTTCGGGTCCAGCCGCAGAATCTGCCGGAACTCATCGGCGGCGGTCTCGAGCTGGCTGGCCTTCAGCGCGGTCTGAGCACGCTCAAAGTGTAACCGGATTTCGCGGCGGGTATCGTTCTGAGCGATAAGGCTGCCGCAAGCCATGATCGCAATGCCGAGCCAGACGGTGATGAACTCGGTGTGCACTTCCATGTTGCGTCTCGCGCTGTGCTGGGCGGGCGGTCAACTCACGGCCCCGCGAGCCGCCCCACAGGATTCTCGAACGACGAGCTTCACGGGCAGAAGAATATCTTTCGTCGGCGTTCCTGGATAATTGACGCGCTCCAGCATGGCTGACAGCGCAGCGGCGCCGATCTCTTCGCAGGGCTGATGCAGGGTGGTGAGGGGGACCTGAAGCAGGCTCGCATATTTGACGTCATCAATCCCGACGATTCGGATATCTTCAGGAACGCGGAAGCCGAGCGTGAAGAGCGACCGCATGAGGTGCGCGGCGGTATGATCGTTGGCGCAAACGAAGGCCTCGGTGGGAGCTTCCGCAAGCGCCCTTCGAATGAAGTCGGTATCGCTCGGATCGCCTCGTAGCACCCATTCAGGAAGGCACGGCACACCATATAAAAACAGAGCCTCACGGTAACCGGCGATTCTGGCGTCCACCGTGTTAGCGGAGTGTGCCCGCGCGAGGAATGAGATTCTCTTGCAGCCGAGTTTCAACAGGTGCTGGGTGACCATATATCCGGCGCGGCGATTGTCGATGCCGATCAGATCGTACTGGCTGCGGTTTGGATAGGGGAGAAAACAGCGATCCAGAAGAATTACAGGAATCTCTGCTTGCGCCAGCGATTCGATAATTCGATTGTTAACTTCGTCCATGTCCGGCACTAACTCCAGCGGTGCGAAGAAGATGCCGGAGACGCGTTTTGCGATGTACTGTTGGCAGAGTTGGAGTGCCTGCTCCCCACTGGGAGGATTGCTGGTGCTGGACGGACCCCAAAGAAGCGAGTGGGAACTAGCATGGGGAGCGTCCATCATGCCCCGGCAAATCGGCTCAAAGATTTCGGTGCGGCCGAAATCGGGAATGAGCAGGCCGAACACATGACCCGCGACCGCTTTGGGTCTGCAAGCATACGTGCCCGATCCGGCACGCCGGGACACGAGACCTTCGAGTTGCAGCTCTCTCAATGCGCGAGCTACGGTGAGCCGAGATGCGCCGAAAGTCTTGCCGAGTTCGGCTTCGCTGGGGATGCGGGTGCCCTCCGGGTACTTGCCGGCCAATATGGCACTGCGCAACTCATTGGAAATCCGCCGGTATTTGACCCCGGTAGGAACTGCGGACGCGGGGGAGTCGGGAGTCCCCTGTTCGTAACTGGTGCCGCTCATCTAAAGCTGATTATACAGGATGTGATTTTGGCGATCAAGAGAGAATATTTGTACCACACAATCCGCGAGCTTGTTCAAGAGTCCTGCCGGGACCGTGAGCTGCTGCGGTGCTGATCCAGAGGGGAAGCGTCGCTGCAAAGCAAGTCGTCGGTGCTCACCAGAAGTGACCCAGTGGCGCTCGGCTAAAGTGACCCCTACTGGGAACAGGATTGAGATTGAGAATGCGCAGGGGGGGCGTCATCATCGGCGCCGTAGGCGCGATCGGTCCAGCACCACATAGCCGCCGCTGTGGTCCGCGGCGGCGACCACGACGATGGGCGTCTGCTGGCCGCTCTCAGCCAGGGAGGCAATCAACCGCCCTTGCCGGTGCGGCTTGCGGACGCGCAGATGTTCCCATCGCCGGTCCAGTTGGTGAAACTCCGGTTGCATCGTCGCCTGCTTGGGTTTCAGTATGGCTGAGGCCGGAACTGGTCTTTTGCGGCGGCAGGGGAAGTGTGCCGGAAAGTCGATTCGGATCAACGAAATAGACCCTGAACTGGTCTTTCGCGGCCCGTAGTAGAGGTGCTGCCATAGCCCCAATGAAATCAGTGTCTTGAACCCCGAACTCGTCTTTCGCGAGATCCCAGGGAAGTCGCGGCAGGGGAGCCGGTAGCCGGAGAGGCTCTGGCGGTTGGGTTTGCGCCGCCCGGTGCTGAATCCGCTAGGCGGTGGCGTAGTCCGGGTTCCGGTCGCGGCAACTGGCTTGCGTCTGTTGCCGCCGGGCGGCCTGGCATTCCGGCCGGCCGCAGGCCCGTTGCCGCTCTCCCACTCGCTTATCCGGCCGGAACCACCGGCGGCAGATCGTGCAGGGTCGCTTTCGGGCCTCTGGCATGGTGATTCATCGTCACCCTGCCTCGGCTTGCCGGCCGCTTGCTCAGCAGCCGTGAAAAAATCTGGGGACACTCCGGGCTCGATTCGCGGAATCAGTCCCTTACAGAGGCTCGCAGGTGTGTCCCCAGGTTTTCTTCACGGCTTCTCAGCTACCCCATGCCTGGGTCACTTCTGGCGAGCACAGGTGGGTCACTTTTCGCGAGCGCTGAAGCAAGTTCCTGGCAGGTACCGGAAAGGACTGCCAGCCTAAACGTTCAAAGCACAACTGGTTAGCAGTATAGTCTGCTTTTGGCAAAGCATCTTCTGCTCTTGGCAAAATACCTATTGGCAGCTCTCGCCATTTGGGTTATACATATTTGAAGGAGGTGGTCCATGTCAGCTAAACGGCAAGGACTCGGTCGGGTCTTGATCGGAACAATTCTCGTAGTCATGTTCACTGCTGTTGAGGCATACGCCCAGGCGACTTGGGGCGCGATATCGGGATTTGTGACGGACCAGAGTGGTGGCGCCATCCCGAGAGCAAAGATCAAGGTAGCGAACGAAAAAACCGGCGTTCAGACGGAAGGGGCTACGGAGGCCGCTGGTTTCTACAATGTCACGCACCTGGATCCGGGCGTATACCAAGTAAGTGTGGAAGCCAGCGGATTCAGACGCTTCGTAAAGCAGCATATTGTTCTACAGGTCGATTCCACGGTGCGAGTTGATCCCAAGCTCGAGCTAGGTGAATTGACCCAGCAAGTTACTGTGTCAGCGATGGCACTAGAGTTAAAGAGTGAGAAGACGGATGTCGACAGAGTGATCACTCAGCACGAACTCGACAACGTCCCTCTCAACAATCACAATGTCACGCTACTCTATCTCACCGTTCCCGGAGTGGTTCCTTCATTTCTGCAGATTGGCACGAACGAGAACCCGTCCGAGGGATACATGGGCACGACCAACGGGCAACTCTGGTCGGCCAACACTGCTGTCCAAATTAGCCGGGAACCGCCCCTCGGCTGATTGAAAACGCTGGGCAAACCTCCCCTTTCCGGCCGTCCTCAAGAAGCAGGTTGGCGCCTGGTTCGGCTAGGTTCGAAAATGGC
>Ga0187878_1002313_pt1 | contig 17115 bp, 17 predicted proteins | sample June2016WEW_17_1_FD_132979 | JGI IMG/M metagenome (GOLD analysis project Ga0187878, IMG submission 132979) | Peatland microbial communities from SPRUCE experiment site at the Marcell Experimental Forest, Minnesota, USA - June2016WEW_17_150 | ecosystem: Environmental > Terrestrial > Soil >...
CATCCGAAACTCTTGACCAGCGAACCGAGAATCAGCCCCCAGCCATCAACCAGAACAAACAGGAGAATCTTGAAGGGAAGTGATATCATTGCCGGGGGAAGCATCATCATACCCATCGACATCAGCACCGATGCCACAACCATGTCCACCACAAGGAAAGGGATATAGACGAGAAAACCGATCTGGAAAGCGGTACGCAGTTCACTGATCATGAAAGCCGGGATTATGGTAAGAGTCGGAATATCATTGACATTCCTCGGCCGGGGCATTTTTGAAAGACTGAGAAAAAGAGCGATATCCTTTTCCCTGGTCTGGGTAAGCATAAACTTTCTGATGGGCGCCACCGCCCGGTCAATGGCCTGTTCCTGGGTAATGGTCTGGGCCTTGTACGGCTGGAGCGCCTGGGTATTTATCTGTTGCCAGACGGGGCTCATTATATAGAATGTCAGGAACAGCGCCATGCCGACTACTATCTGGTTCGAAGGCGCCTGCTGTGTGCCGATTGCATTTCTCAGGAATGAAAGGACAACAACAATCCGGGTAAATGAGGTGGTCATGATCAGCAGGCCGGGAGCCAGAGACAGGACGGTCATCAGAAAGAAAATCTGCATGACCACTGCCACATCGCCGGGCTTGGAAACTTTGCCGATACCGACACTCACCGAAGGTAAGGCCAGAGGCTCCGCCATTGCAGTACCGGCCAGCATACATAGAGCTGCAACTATTACTGCAAGTAAAAGTCTGTTTGATTTCAAGAACGCATACCGCCTTTTTTTGCCATTGCGAACAATCCGTCGGCGCCTGCCGGGATTCGGGCAGCCATGTTTTTCAATTTTTCCTGGAAAGCTTCACGAAAAGGGACAGGCGCAATTTCACCGACTATCTCGATATTTTCGATCATATCAATCTGCTTAATAAAATTGAGATTGTCACCACAACTGCTGAGCAGCAGATATTCACCGGCGACCTCGACCAGTACCAGGTTTTTCTTAGGAGCCAGAAAACGGCTTTCCACAATCCTAATATGGCGCGGCAAGGTCTTTCCGGTAAGTGAACTTTTAGTCCAACGTTTGGAAAGATAATGGAAAATCAGGATTATGCCGACTACCAAGGCAAGCGAAGCAAGCATCTGAATGGAACTGAACAGAAGACTGAATCCGCCTGCATCACCCTGAGTTTCCGCCCCATATGCCGAAAAAGGAAAGACGATCAGCGCCGGGATTGCAATAAGCGGCTTCATGCAATCTTCTCCACACGTTCAGCCGGACTGATTATATCGACAAGCCTGACCCCGAATTTCTCGTTAACGACCACGGCCTCTCCGCGAGCAACCAGCTTCGAGTTAACAAAAACATCGAGAAGTTCACCCGCAGCCTTGCCCAACTCTACCACAGCGCCCTGTTTGAGTTGCAGTACATCCTTGACAGACAGCCTGGTACGACCCAGTTCCACTGTCAATTGAAGTGGTATGTCGAAGATAAACTCCAGATTTTTCCGGTCCGGCTGAATATCTATTTCTTCTTGCATATCATCAATTTCACTCACTCTTCAGCCTCCTTCAAACAAGTTCCATCGGACACATGGATAAAACAGGATAAGTTTCCAATTCGGAAACGAGGATTTTTTCGTCCTGGCCAGGAAATCAAGGGATTGCGCGGAGGCGTACATCAGTACGCCGCACAAGTAAGTCCGCAGATTGACGCCGCCAGGGCGGAAAAAGACCGTTTCCGGATGAAAACTAGACAATATCGGTTATCTGCACCGCCTTATTACCGCATCGCACCCCTGGAGCAGCCATATATTTGCTTATTCCTTCGATCTTCACAACAAGATCGCTTCGGCTGTCCTTATCAAGCATTATCGTGTCTCCCGGTCGCAGATTCACCAGATCTTCCAGGGTAATACAGGATCCGCCCAGTTCGACCATCAGTTCCAGAGGCGCCTCGAGCAACTCGGAGGAGAGCCGGTGAGCCCATTGCGGATCGACGGCCATTACATCAAACTGGGTTCCGGTTTTCAGTTTATCCCGGATAGGGTCAATGGTCATGTAGGGTATGGCAATAACCATTTCCCCCTTGAACTCCTCCACTTGTATTTCAAGTGACATAGTGATTATCTGGTATTCTGAAGGTACGATGGTTACCAGCCTGGGATTCATCTCCATGCGCAGTAGACTCATCCTGACCGCCTCCACATGTGCCCAGGCTTTCTCCATATCGGCAAGGACATCTTTGACGATTTTCTCCATCAACCTCAATTCAATGGAAGTGAACAAGCGGTTTTCGCTCGAAATTGAAGGGCTGCCCGTTCCGCCCAGGATGCAGTTTACAATGGTGAAAACCAGGTCGCTGTCCATGCTGATCATGGCGGCGCCTTTTAACGGATCCATTTTGTAGATGGCCATACAGACAGGTGAAGGCAAAGTTTGCAGAAATTCGTCAAACTTGTACGGCTGAGCTTTTATTTTCTTTATCTCGACGATTCTGCGTAGCCGGTTCGATAGAGTAACCCTGTTATAGCGGATGAAGCTGTCATAAATGATGTCCAGATTGGGAACGAGGACCTTGTGCTCATTATTGAAAAGATCAAAGACGCTAACCTGCCCATCCTGTTTCGCCAATTCCGCAGCAGGTTCTATTCGTCCGGCAAAGATCTCCGTAAGCAGAGAATCTATTTCCTCTTTGGTGAGAATTTTTTCCACGTTAAAACCTCTGCCCTGGCCCCGATAAACGGGATAAGTGCGTTAACGAAGTTATTTTCTACCCAAAAACCGTAGAAAATAACTTCTAACTTACTAAAGGAATTACTGAACAACAAAATCAGTAAAAAATATCTGTTTGACTTTCCCGGGTGAAAGCATCTTTGTAACGGCGGTCATAATCTCCTGTTTAAGCTGGTTCTTTCCCTGGAGGAACTGAATGTCCTGCATTGTCTTGGTTGTCAAAATTGTCAGAACAGCGTCACGCAGTTCTGCCTGCCGCGCAGTGAGCTCATTTTTGACTTCAGCGCTGGAAAGTTCGATTTCCAGCTTGAGCTTAAGATAACGCAATTCCTGACCGTCATAAATATTTACAATGAAAGGATCGAGAGTGCATATGTTTAAAGCTTCACCTTTCTCACCTTTCTCTGATTTTTCGCTTTTCTCCGATTTTCCCTCTTTCGATCCGGCTTCTTTCGAACTGCCGTGGAGCATGAAAAACGTTGCACCCGCACCAACAGCTATAGCAATTACAACGGCGCCAATTATAATAAGCAATTTTTTCTTGCTGTTTGGTTGCGCCTGAGGTTTTTCCTGTGCTGACTGATCATCTTTTGCGGACATCAAAACTCCTCCTTCATCCTGTAGGTATAATAAATCACACTGGTAACAACGGGTTTTATGCAACCGTGGTGCCATGAATGCAAAACGGTCGCATGTGATGCTTTGTTGACGCCCGAGTAACAGTAAATATGCACCTTTCTATTAAATTACTGCAAGCCTGGCGCCTTTACCCACGGTTTACGACGGCTTTTTGGATACTGGATTGTCAAGCTTTTGACGAAAAAAATGGGCGACACTATTGCCGCCCATTTCATCGTCAACCTTTACCTATTAGTGTTTATCTCTTCAGATTCAAAGCTTCCTGGGTCATTTCATCGGTTGTTGTTATGGTTTTTGAGTTTGCAGAATATGCCCTTTGGGTAACGATCATCTTCACAAACTGGGCAGCCATGTCCACGTTGCTCATTTCGAGAGAGTTAGTGAATATCTTTTCCGTCGATGAAGTAGCAGCGGAAAAACCGGTGGACGGAACTCCCGATGCGGCGTTTGCCCTGAACAAGGTTCCCCCGATCTTTTCCAGCGAGCCGGGGTCAGTCGCATTCACCAGGGCAATTCGCTGGACAAGCGCGGCATTTGCAGTGGTACTCGGAACCCCGACAGTGGAATTGCTATTGTAATATAGTTGTGTTACGCCGTCTTTGCCCAGATAAGTTATTAAACCGTTCGGATCAATTTTCAATACTTTAGCAAAGGCCAAACCGGCAGCGTTTTCAACCGGTGTATAAGCAGTGGTGGCTGCCGAATTGGAAGCGGTAGCAGTGGCATTGCTCGTGGCTGCAGTGGCTGCAGCCGTGCCAGCGGCGGTAGCAGCGGTGGTTGCGTTAGCAGATGCTGTGGAAGCTGCAGTGGCGGCAGCACCTGCCGGTAAAGCTGCGGCAACAAGTGATAATGCAGCAGCAACTGCATTCAATTTGCCCTGAAGCACATTTCCCGAAGCCAACGCTGGAGCGAGAGAAACCGCAACAGCCGCATTTGCCCGGTTGGCGTTTGCACTATTATCAGCTGAAGGATTACCGGCAACAAGCGCGGCACCTGAAGTCAATGCGGAAGCAGCTGCGGTTAAAGACGATGCATCGCTGGTTGCCGCAGTACCGCCATTCACCGCATCGATGGCAGCGGCAATCGCAGCGTTGGCAAGAGTGATAGCATTGTTTCTCGCGGTCACTTCAGCTGGAGTTGTGCTCGGCATGGCATTAGCGGCGACGAGAGTGGCATCGGCGGCTGTCTTGGCTGCATCGGCGGCTGTCTTGGCTGCAGTGGCGGTCGACGTTGCATTAGCGGCGGCAGCCGTGGCATCTGTGGCGGATGTTATCGCACTGGTCGCATACGTCGTAGCCGCAGTTGTAATCGCGGCAGCATTATCGTTGAATTTGATGGGATTACCCGATGTGTCCAGAACCTGGTAGCCATCGGGGTTTACCAGGTAGTTATTCGAGTCGGTTCGAAATGCGCCCGCCCTTGTCAGGAAAGCATTGTTCTGAGCTGCGACCTGCGTATTGCCACCCGGTTTGCCCAGTGCAAAAAAACTGTTTCCCTGAATGGTCAGGTCGGTTATATTTTCCGTGGTTTCCATGGACCCTTGGGAAAATACGTTATCCACCTTCTGAATCTGCGAACCGCGTCCAACCTGCGAATTGTTGCCCATATTAGCCGAGAGCATGTCCGAAAACAGCGTACGGGCAGATTTGAAGCCTACAGTATTAACATTCGAAATGTTATTCCCAATGACGTTCATTGCTTCGCCGTTGCTGGTAAGACCGCTGACGCCTGTATATAGTGCAGATGTGATACTCATAATAGTGCCCCCTTTAATCGGTTGAGTTGTGCGGGATGCCTCTGTCGGTCGGCATCCCCCGGGCTCCCTCATGGAGGACCAGCCCATTCTTGGTTCTTGGTTCTTGGTTCTTGGTTCTTGGTTCTTGGTTCTTGGTTCTTGGTTCTTGGTTCTTGGTTCTTGGTTCCGGATTTACTTCATGAGCACTGCCGAATCGATGTTGGTAAAGACATTCCCCTGCATGGAGTCTCGATCCAGAGCCGTCACTACGGTCCGGTTCTTCACGCTTACCACGAAGGCGGAATCGCCGAGCATTATCAATGAATCCTTTCCACCTTTTTGCGCCACATTGTTGACTGCCGTTTCAAGCTTCTGCATCTCATTTTCGCTCAACTTAATGCCCCTTGACTGCAGTCTGTCCTGGGCATGCTGGGAAAATTTGATTCCTTTCGCGGGCAGTTTTTCATCCAGGCAACTGGAAAACGGGGTTTTAATTTCCCCTGTCACGGTATTCTTCGATTTATGAACCGTCCCGGTTGTCTTTACCTGGACCGGATTCGGAAATAATATTGTATCTACCATGTCACACCGCCCCATACACACTGAGCACTGAAGACAAGGGCACGTCCCGCCCGCCAATTGTCAACACTGGTGAACTTCCATCAAGTTTCAGACCGTCGACCTTCCCCGTCATCAGAGAAGTTACGGAAACCTGGTTACCACTTGAATCGACCCCAGTCACCGTAAAGTTGTAGGTACCCGCTGCAAGTGTTGTATTCTGGTTATCCTTGCCGTCCCACTGAACGGAGTAATCTCCGGCAGCGGTTTTTCCCTGGGCCAATGTCCTTACGGTAGAGCCGCTTGAATTTTTGATGGTAATGGCAACCTGCTCGGCATCTCCGGACAGTCTGAAATTCACTACCGGTTGAACGCCATCCGCAATAACGGTTTGCGATCCGGTAGCTACGACATCCTTGCCGATGAACGAAACGGCCGACATGCTGGACGCATTATTCTGAGCGCTGAGAACGTTCTGCAAGTTCGAGTTCGTGTTGTAAGCCTGTTCCACCTGGGTAAGCTGGGCCAGCTGGGCAATGAACTGCGTACTGTCCTGCGGATTCAGAGGATCCTGATTCTGCAGCTGGGTCATGAACAGCTTCAGAAAATCGTCCTTGTTCATGCCGGTTTCTTTTTTCATTTGAGCAGCGGCAGCAGTTGTCGAATCAGTTGCTGTTACGGTAGTAATCATCGTTCCTCACTCCTTTCATTAAAATCTTAGATTTACCAACTGATTATCGTTGGAATCCCAATAACCGGCTTTCTGGACTATGATTTCTTCCCCGCTCGCAGGTGTGACATCATAGGGCATATACGGCATACTCCCGGCAGCATTGCGCCCTTCCCGAAAAGCCTGGCTGGAACCCTGTCCGCCACCGGTAGAGACATCAAATCGGTCAATGGTGATGTTCTGCCTCGACATCATATCCCGCAGACTATCGACATTCTGCATTATGGTGTCTTTCACCATCTGGTTTTGCGCCACGATATCAACCTTGAGCCGCATGTCCTCCATGCGCATGTTGATTTTCAACTCGCCAAGCTCTCCCGGATTCAGCTTCATCGTGATAGTGTCTACCCTGGAAGCTGGTTCGTACTGCGCCAACTTTTCCTTAACCTGGTTCATGATATGTTCCTGAACAGGAATCTTGACATTTTCAGGTTGAAGCTGGACTTGAGTCTGACCCTGGTTTTGCACGGAGATTTCAAAACCGGAAACATTTATTGCCGGAGCAGGACTGGCTGCAGTGCTCCCCCCCTGCCCTCCAGGATTCTGCTGGGCACCACCATCAGAGAAACTGAATTTCTCATTTGACATTGCCTCCCGGAAGTCCACCCCTACTGATGGAGATTCGGTAAGTTCAACCGATTTTGCCGTTACATCGGTTTTAGATGCATTTGCCGCACGTTCCGCAAATTGCACCGCGTGAGAATTTGTCGATCTGAGAGAGAAGTCGTTATTATTAGCTCCCCTCACATCCTGTGGCTGGCGGTCTGCAACCGGTGTTGCTTCAGCAGACATCGCCATAGTCGATGCCGGTTTCTGTGTTGGAGAGACTTGTTCCATCACTTGTTTCCCGCCTTTTGACACGGGTATTGTTTGTGCGGCACTTACCTGTCCCCCGGCAGTTCCCCCGGAAGCATCCGGTTTTTGTTCGCCCACAGGTGCTTGCTTGCCCACCTCTGTCTGCTGCTGTTGCAGTACATATTCGACCCACGTTACTGAAGAGGGCTCAATTTCAGACTTGGGCGCAACAGTTCCGGAGTTATCGTCCCTCGCTGTTTTTTCAAGCGGAACAGCAGACATATTCCCAAATTGATCCGGCACAGCAATTGACGCGCTTGTATCTGCTGTTGCCGGTAACGTCTGTTGGTTCCCGGATTCGTCCGTACCAGGCAATGTAAAGCTTTTCTTTAGTGCAGTTTTCAACTCATTCAGCAGCGAAACAAGTTTTTTCACGTTGCATTGATCGATTTCAGGCGCTATCTTTGCCAATGTCTCTTTAATATTTTGCAACAATTCCGGGACAGACACAGGCGGTACCGCCTCTACATCCATGAATTCCGCTTTCATGTATTGGACTGCATCCTTCTCCACCGGCGCATGCTTGAAGTCGTTTATTACAGCCTGAATCGGCTGCATTGCCTGGGTGTGATTACTTTCCGATTTTCGAACGTCTGAAGCCGGATCTGCATCCTGGGTCACCCGCTTCAGCAACTCTTCCAGCTTTTCCAGCAATTCCGGAGTAGATGCCGATACTGCTGCATTTACCGCTACGTCCTCTGCTATTGCCGGGTTTTGAGCAGCAGGCTTCTCCACCAACTCCTGCTTCATTTCCTGTACCAGATCCTTAAGATCAGATACTGAAGATTTTCCATCAGCCACCGTATTCATTTCATCATCTGAAATGGCATTGGTCGTGTCCTCCCTGCATTCTTTTCCGTTTTTAACAGCCATTCCCTGTGAATCCTGTTTGGCGGCTTTTCCAACCATACCGGCAAATAGAACATCAAAAGGTTTTTTTGCAGGCTTCCCGGAGTTAATGCCTTTTGGTTCAGCAACTGATGTAACAACATTCATCTCGATCCCAATAGGCGATTGCTGTGTACTTGAAGATACTATCAAATGTTTTCACCTCCTTTCTTATCAGGATTTTCATACTGTGAAGCCCGTAAAATTCGTGCATCAATTCTATTCACCGGGCTTCACATATCAAATCAGCACTCATCAGAGCTATTTAAGTTTTCATTCGAAATTATACGATCAGCTATTTTTATCATTTTCCCTTGAGTGTCAATTTTGTCCACTTCAAGATCCTGGCCTGGTTCAGCAGCGGTATCAGCTTGGCCGTCGTCTTCTGATCCATCTGGTTCAACATCTCAAAGGCGACATCCTCATCAAGCTTGTCCAAGAGTTTGGCAGCCTCCTCCGGACGTAGAGCCTTATATAGTTTCATCATTTTTTTGTAGCGTTCATTATCAAGTTTTTTCTTGGCGGACAGGGATACCTCTAACGCCTTTTTTGCAGCGTCCAGTTCTTTGATCCGGGCATCCATTCCCGTGGACATTTTTTTCAGTTCCTGTTCCTTTACACTCAGAGCCGCTTCCTTCTCGAGAAGGTCCTGACTATTCTCCGCAGTCAATGGAGCGTCACTGGAAGACGCTCTTTTAACGGTCGATTTGGGTGTAGACGGTCGCGGCGCCTTCGGCGCAGCCGGGCTTCCGTCAGCGGCTCCGCTGTTAAAGGTCGCTGAGCATGGCAGGAAGAGCCAGAGCATCACCCATGAAAACAATATAATAAATCGTGAAATTTTCATTTGTTATGATTCCTTCCCTTCCGAAGTGCCACTTCATCAAGAAAAGCCCTCTCCTTTGCTGCCATAGTCTTGTTATGCGCCATGAATTTTTTCTCTTTCAGACCTTCAAGCACCTTTTTTTCCTTGGCGGCATCGAGCAGTAGTTCCCTTTTTTCCCCAAGCTGTTCATCCAGAATAGTCACAATATTTCTTTGAGCCTTGATATCGTTTTCCTTTTTCCTGAAAAAATCCGCATACATCTGCATCTCAATGGCGTATATTCCCTTAAGCTGGCGGTCCATATATTCAACATTCAGACGATCCATATGTTCCTCATCACGGCGAAGCAGATCATCAGCCAGTTCGTATTCGCGTTTAGCAACGGCAAACTCCAGCTTTTGGGTATTTTCCACTTCTTTGCGGAAAGTCAGAACCTGTTCGAGCGCAAATATTTTTTTCTTCATACAGCCTCCCTTCCAGGCATCACCCGAGCAGATTGCGCAGCTCTTCCACGGCGGAATCAAAGCCTACATTTTCTCGAACATCCTGCTTTATGTAGGCATTCATCTGATCAATCTTGGCAATGGCCATATCTATTTTCGGATTACTGCCCGGTTTGTAGGCGCCGATGTTAATCAGGTCCTCAGCCTGGCGGTAAGTAGCCATGAGTTCCTTATATTTGCCGGCAAGCATCTGCTGTTCAATTTCCGTCACATCGTTCATAACCCTGCTGGCGCTGTTGAGCACCTCAATGGGCGGATAGATATTTCGGGCGGCCAGTTCCCGGGAAAGGAGTATATGCCCGTCAAGGATACTGCGCATGGCATCTGTAATCGGTTCATTAAAATCATCTCCCTCGACCAGCACCGTATACAAACCGGTTATACTCCCCCGGGAAAAACTCCCTGTCCTTTCCAGAAGCTTTGGCAAAGCTGCAAACACCGAAGGTGTGTATCCCTTGGTCGTGGGCGGTTCGCCTATGGCAAGCCCCACTTCCCGAACCGCCATGGCAAAACGGGTAGCCGAGTCCATCATCAGAAGCACTTTATTTCCCTGTGACTGGAAGTATTCCGCTATAGTCGTTGCAATATACGCGCCTCTCATCCGCACCAGCGGAGGCTGGTCCGAAGTTGCAACGACAACCACCGATTTTTTCAAACCCTCCGCCTGCAGATCTTTTTCGATAAATTCCCGCAGCTCCCGTCCCCTCTCGCCGATGAGGGCTATCACATTGATATCGGCCGAGGTATAGCGTGCTATCATGCCGAGCAGTGTCGATTTCCCGACACCGGACCCAGCCATGATTCCCACTCTTTGGCCTTCCCCGCAGGTCAGCAGGCCATTTATGGCTCTGATACCGAGATCAAGCGGTTTGCGGATCGGTTTGCGCTTCATGGGATTTACCGGCTGGGCATAAATCGGATATTCCTCGTGCACCATAATCGGGCCCTGGTCGTCAATCGGCGAACCCAGTCCGTCAATGACCCGACCCAGCATGGCCGGCCCCACACCGAGAGTCGCCTTTTCCCGCTTAACGGCAATCAGGCTGCCAAGACCGACCCCCCGCAATTCTCCAAGAGGCATCAGCAGGGTTTTGTTGTCGCGGAAGCCTACTACCTCCGCGGGAATCGGTTCGCCACCCTGGGGATATATCTCGCAGAGGCTGCCAACCGCAGTATTCGGGCAAAATCCTTCGATAACCAGTCCCACCACCTGGGTTACCTTGCCGTGAAACCGTATCGGTCTGATTTCATCTATTACCGCCATGTAACGGCTCAGATCAACTTTCCTCGTATGCATGCTGTTCCTTGTCGTTCAGAATGGTATGGGAAATACTGACAGGACCGACTCGCTCATCAATAAGCCTTTTGTAGATTTCCTCCAACTGGGTCTCCAGCCTGGCATCAATTTCTCCCATAACGGTTTCAATGATACAGCTGCCAAAGGAGACCGCTTCATCAGGTTTCAGGTTAATCGGCCTTTCCGCGTTTAAGTTGTTTAAATAGTGTTGTTTATGGGTTGTGACCTGCTTGTAGTCCTCCGGGTTCAGCCGGACAACAATATCATCACGCTCGGAAATCCCGTCAATGGCTGAAGCAACCACCTTAGCCAGAATGCCCCTGTCCTGTGCAATTTCCTGCTGAACAATCTTCCTGGCCACGAGTATGGAAAGCTTGAGCAGATCTTCCTCGCTATCCCTGAGAAGCCGCCTCCTCAAATCGAATATCTCGGACACTCCCCCGCGCAGAGCCTTGAAGACATTGTCCAGCCCCCTCTCCGCCTGTCGCTGGCCTTCTTCAAAACCCCTGTCATAGGATTCCTGGACCCGCTGCAGCAGTTCATCTTCGGTAATATCCGGGGGAATCTCTCCCCCTGTTTCCCCGCTTTCGTCCTGCACTGCCTCGTAATCTTCATCTGCAAGGTTGTTAAGGAGCGGCAGGGACGATGGTCCCGATCCGGATCCATACATCATCGGCACAAAACCGTCACTCTCAAATACCCGGACAGACCGGGTCAACTGATTCTCCAAGGTTTCGTACCGATATTCCTGTATGGAAGGATCAGCGAACTTATCGGCTTTTATGATATTAGACGAGGACATCATCCCCTCCGCGGCCGGCGATGAATATCTTTCCTTCCTCTTCCATCTTTCTGACGATCTTGATTATCTCGGACTGGGACTTCTCCACGTCGGAGAGCCGTACCGGCCCCATAACCTCCAGGTCCTCCTTGATTACTTCCGCTGCACGACTGGAGATATTGCGGAATATCTTCTCCTTCAGTTCATCGGTAGCAGCCTTTAAGGCAAGCGTCAGGGTGTCATTGCTCACTTCACGCATAATTGCCTGAACACCACGATCATCCAATTGCACGAAGTCTTCAAAGGTAAACAGATGTTTTCTGATAATTTCAGCAAGAGGGGGCTTAAGGACATCCAGTTTATCCAGGATCTGCTTCTCCTTGCTTCGGTCAAAGTGATTGAACATATCAACCACTTTTTCCACACCACCCACCTTGTATCTCTGGATGCCGCCTGCCGCCGTCAGTTCCTTTCGGATTACCTCATCAATATCATTGAGTATTTCCGGGGACACCTGATCAACGTCGGCAATGCGGATTACCACTTCGGCCTGCAGCTCCTGGGGAAGAAACCCTATAATCTCGCTGGTCTGCTTTGGCTTCAGCTTGGCAAGGATCACGGCGATGGTCTGGGGATGTTCCTGCGACAGGAAATTGGCAATAGTTTTTGAATCCATATCGGTCAGGACATCCACCATGTCGGCGTAACTGGCGGTATTCAGTTCACGGAGCAATACATCGGCTCTCTGCGGGCCAAGCGCCTGCTCCAGTATTTTCCTGACAAATTCGTCACCCTGGGAAAAGAAACCGCTCTCGGGGTTGGTAATATCGTTGAATTCCGCCACCACCTGCTGTATTGCCGGACGGGTAACATGACCGAGCCTGGACATGCTCTGACTGATTTTTTTTATTTCATTGTCTTCCATATGCTCAAATACCTTGCTGGTCGCTTCCGGACCAAGGTAAACGAGGAGTATGGCAGCTTTATCTGCTCCGTTCATGGCAGCCTCGTTCTGAACAAAGTAAATGTTTGAATCCGTATAAATCCAACTGCATCAAACGCTCCCTTGAGGGTTTTTTTAGTCTTCACGCTGCTTCAGCCAGTTCTGCAGAATCTGCGCAGTCTGATATGGATCTTTTTTCACATAATCGGTCAGTTCCCGCTGGTTAATCGCCTGCATCGCCAATTGTGCCCTCTGGACACCCTCCAACTGTGCCGAGTCTTCTTCCATATCGGTCAACGGCTCAAACGCCTGAGGCCTTCCCGATTTGAGCACCTTCAGCAGCGGCCGGACCACGAAAAGCAGCAGGGCAATAAAACCAAGTCCTATCAAACCGTTTTTCAGCAAGGCCATGAAAATGGGAGCATTCCACCAGGCCTCAGCTGATTCCGCTGTATCCTGGGCCGTATCCTGGAAGGAAATATTGGCAACGGTAAGCTGGTCTCCCCGCTCGACATTGTATCCGACCGCACTTTTGACCAGAGACTCGATTTTCTGCAGTTCGTCCGGGCTTCTGGGGATATATTTAGGTTTGGCCGCAGCACTCTTCCCAGACTGCTCATACTTGCCGTCAACCATTATCGCTACGGAAACTTTTGCTAATGTCCCAACCGGTTCGATAGTCCGTGCTGTGCTGCGACTGATCTCGTAATTCATGGTTTCATCGCTTTTTGCGCCGGTAGACTGATTGCCGGTATTCCCCGGAGCCGTTTTTCCCATATTGGCTTGCACGCCGGGGACACCGGCAGCTGACGAGCCGTTAGCTCCATTTTTTTCTTCGCTGCGCTGCTCACTCCTTACTACGGGGGATTCAGGGTCATACTTTTCCTCGAACTTTTCCACCTGTTTGAAGTCGAACGCGGCAGTAACCCTCGCAACCGATTTACCTGAGCCGACAGCCTTGTCCAGCAGGGATTGCAGCCTCTCTTCAAGATTTTTTTCGTAATTGCGCTGCATCTCCAGCATTGCGGACGTCATCTTGTTCCCGGAATCGGATGAACCGCCTTTACTCAAAATTTTGCCTCGACTGTCCAGAACAGTGACCTGGTCGGGGTCCATGCCTTCAATGGCGGATGCTACCAGATGCGAAATCCCCTGGACCTCATTTTCCCTTAGTTGCCGATTCGATTTCATCTTGAGAATTACCGAAGCGGTAGGTGGCTTTTCGCTATCCTTGAAAATGGTTTTTTCCGGCAAGGCAAGATGTACCCTCGCCTGCTCCACCCCGGTAAGCTGGGAGATCGTCCGCGAAAGTTCGCCCTGTAAAGCCCGTTGATAATTAAGTTTCTGGACAAATTCGGTGACACCGAAATTTTTCCTGTCGAAGATTTCAAAGCCGACGCCCCCACCCTGGGGGAGACCGTCAGAGGCCAGGGATAAACGCAGATCATACACTTTGTCGGAAGGAACGAGAATCGCTTTTCCATCGGCGGCAATCTGGTAAGGAACTTTCTGCTCCTTTAGTTTTTTGACAATCTCGCCGGCATCCTCACTTGTCAGATTGGCAAAGAGAGGTCGATAGTCAGTCTTGTTTGCCACGACAATCAGCATCGAGAAAAACAGGATCGAAAGCAGCACAACTCCGCCCACCACCAGCCGTTTGTTAGGACTCAGAACCATAATCGGTTGCAATAGTTTTTTTAAACCTTCAGGCATCTTCACTCCATATCAATGTGGTGATCAGGACATACGGCTATACACCCCTGCTTCTTATCAGACCTGCATCCGCATTATTTCATGATAAGCATCCAGCGCCTTGTTCCTCACCTGGGAAAGGAACTGAAATGAAATGTTCGATTTTTCCATGGCAATCATGACTTCATGCAAGCCTTTCGATTCGCCTGTCACAAAACTGTCTATGGCTTTATTTGCCTCCAGCTGCTCGCCGTTTACCTTGCTGACCATCTCGCCCAATACCTTGGTAAAACCATCAGGAGAGGCAACGGTTTCATTCGCCCCCGCCGAGGGTAAAGGCCGGGATATCCCGGAAATGCTCAACCCACCATCTATCCCGCTTATTACCATATGCTCCTCCTGAAATATTTGCTAAAGTTTGGCCTGGACATAACCGATAACTGTTCAAAGAGCGGGAATCTGCTCCGGTTACATCCGCTGTCCGAAAAAAGAGAGGACATAGCCTATCTTCCAATTTCCAGAGTTTTAAGCGCCATGTTTTTTGCTGCCTGGGCAGCGGTCACGTTCGCCTCATAAGCCCTGCTGGCAGTAATCATATCGGCCATCTCTTCGACATAATTGACATTCGGCAAAGATACATATCCCTGCGGGTCTGCATCAGGGTGCGTCGGATTATATTCCAGCCGCGGAGAATTGGCATCTTCGACGATCTGGCTGACTTCGACCCCTCCCCCCGGCGGAGAGTTAAGCCGGTTAAAGGTTCCGGCAAAGGACTGTTGCGGAGGAACCGCCGAAAAAACGGCATCTTGACGTTTATAAGGTCCGCCCCCTGGAGTTCTTGTGGAAGAGGCATTGGCAAGATTGTTTGATATGAGATTTATTCGGGTTCTTTCGGCAGTGAGCGCCGACGAACTTACAGCCATAGAAGTGAAAAAATCCATTTACACTCCCCCTTTCACGGCATATTTAAGCACTTCGAATTTTTTTGACAGGATTTGCACCGAAGCGTTGTACATGATTTGATTTTCCAGCATCTTGCTCATCTCGTTTTCCAGTTCGACTCCGTTGCCGTCTTTGCCAACGGTTTTTGCCGGAGTCTCTTTGACCTGGCCTTGGACCTTCTCAATCCCGGAACCCGCCTTATGCAGGGGCAGGTGTCTCGGGTTGGTAAGCGCGGGAGTAGTTTGCCGGCCGTCGTTCGCCTTGACCGCTTGTTTAAGCTGATCCTGAAAGGAAAGTGACGTCGGTATGTAACCAGGGGTTTCAGCATTGGCAAGATTGCCGGCAATCAGATTGTGGTTACGGGTTCTCAGGTCCAGGTTTTTCTCAAGAAGTTTAACCGTATTGCCGAATATTTCGTTCAGTGGCATGCCCCCTCCTTTTCCTCTACTCTATTTTCAATTTAGCAAAAGCCGTACCATCCGGATTCATTAATAAGATCTTGCAGTTAGTTTCCATCCGGAAACTCCGGATGAGAAACTAAAGGTTTTCAATTCGGAAACGAGGATTTTTTTGTCCTGGCCAGAAAATCAAGGGGTTGCGCGGAGGCGTACATCAGTACGCCGCACAAGTAACTCCGCAGATTGACGCCGCCAGGGCGGAAAAAGACCGTTTCCGGATGAAAACCAGTTACAGCCCGGGCGGCTATCCTCATCGGAATCTGCGGAGGTTTTTTTGACATCTAACATTTTTTTGACTTCATTTTGCCGGAGAATTCCAGGTATCCCGCCATTGCATATCCGCGAGTTTCTGCGCAGCCAGATTTTTCCAGAACGGGTCGTTTCCTTCCCGCACAAGTTTCTCCAACATACTCTTTGCCTCATCCTTTTTGCCTTGAAGCCCGGACAATTCCGCAATTTTATAGATAAACGTATCACGCAGCTCACCCCGGGCAATTTCATATCCGGCACGATACATGGACATGGCCCCCGTCCGTTCACCTCTGGCCAGCCTGACTGTGGCATTTACCAGACAGGCATCCACCTCAAATGGTGAATTTGAACCTTTACTTTTCAATTCACCCAGGAACATGGTCATGGCTTTTTCTGCTCCGGAATAATTTTTCCCAATTTGCAGTGCTTTACCCAGATAATATAAACTCTCCGGTTTCCACGGATGGCTCCCCTTTCCGGTAAGCCATGAAAGCATTGTCACAACCTCCAGCATATCTCCCTTGCGATAACAGAGAAAGCCAAGACGCTCGCGAACTTCCCAAGCCATCTCATGCTTCGGATACCGTTCAAGGAAAGCCCTGCACGCAGCTTCGGCAAGCGCATAATCCTGCAGCTCAAACGCATCGCCGATAATACGCCTGTAGAGGAAGGGAGCGCAGGAGGCGGCCCATTCACTGTCCACCAGACTGACAAACAGGGTCATTTCATCCTTTATCATCCCACGGCTTTGAAAACATTGTGAGACCTGCAGGGCAAAACCTTCTTCGCTGAGACATCTGGCAAGGTAATTCCGGTTCTCCCCTATAATTATTAACATGCCCTTACAATCACCGCGTTTCTTTAATTCACGGTAACGGAGAAGGAGCAGATCCTCACGCATTGTCCGGGCAACTGTTACGAAGACACCCGATGGGTATCTTTTTTCATACTCGGCCGTGTCGGCAACAGCGATTGCCACCGGACCATACAGGGCTTGCAGCAGGGCGGCCTTGAAGAAGGCTTCTTCCTGGAGAGCAGCGTCCCCGCCGAGCGAATATATTTTCTTATACTGCTGCAGCAAAGGTTCATAAGAGTCACTGCCTGCACTGAAGAACTCCCTGTCCAAAAGCCTGATTAATGCATGGTAAACCGCTCTGCTGCCGGCATGATTTTTTATAACATTTTTATACAGCGCTACCGCCTGCATTTCCCGCCCTTCCCGTGCATTAATATCAGCCAGGCGCACCAGGAGAGGCACCGCATAGCTCGTGCCCGCCAGCCCGACAATCATGCGCCC
>Ga0187878_1002314_pt1 | contig 17102 bp, 9 predicted proteins | sample June2016WEW_17_1_FD_132979 | JGI IMG/M metagenome (GOLD analysis project Ga0187878, IMG submission 132979) | Peatland microbial communities from SPRUCE experiment site at the Marcell Experimental Forest, Minnesota, USA - June2016WEW_17_150 | ecosystem: Environmental > Terrestrial > Soil >...
CTCGGCCTCGCCGACGTGCACTCGCTGACGCTCGATCTTGGACCCGTTCCGAATGATCGCCCGCTTTCGCTCTGGATGAACGGATGGGTCTTCTGGACGGACTCCAACGCCTCGCGCGCTCTGATGTCGAACTCCGCGCTGCAGATGGTGGCGCCCTATCTCCAGGTGCGCGACGCGCAGGGCCGATGGGTCACGGTGATTCCGGACATGGGCCTGCCCAGCGGCACGAACCGCACAATGAGGGTCGACCTGACGGGCAAGTTCCTCTCTGCCGACCGTCACGTGCGCATCGTGACGAACTTCTGTGTCTATTGGGACCAAATTTTCTTTACGACGGACGAAGGGCCCGCGCCGCGTGCGGCGGAGCTACCTCTGGTTTCCGCCGACCTGCATTATCGGGGCTTTTCCACGCCGGTCAACGACCCGACGCACACCAAACCCGATTTCTTTGAGTACGCGAAGCTGATGGACATGGCACCGTGGAACCCGCTGATTGGGAACTACACGCGCTACGGCAACGTCGAGAAACTCGTAAACACCGCGGATGACCGTCTGGTCGTCATGGCAACCGGCGATGAGATGACCGTGAAGTTTGACGGGCGCAACCTGCCTCCGCTCAAGCCGGGTTGGAAGCGCACATTCTTCCTCTACGCGCACGGCTGGGCGAAGGACGGCGAACCGAACACGGCATTCTCAAGGACCGTCGAGCCGCTACCCTTCCGGAAAATGTCCGATTACCCCCTGGCGGGAAAAGAGCGGAAGCTGGACGACGAAGCTAATCGGGAGTACTTGCGCGAGTACCAGACTCGGCCGGGTTATCTCTTGATTCCTCCACTCGCACCGGCCCAGTGACATTTGGGGTGGGCTGGCCCACGCCCGGGATTCCCACCTCACCAGGTAAACTTCAACCCGAACTGGAGCTCGCGGGGATCGCCCGGCCCGCCGGAGGGTATCCCAGCGATGGGCTGAACTGTGTTGAAGATCTTCCCGAAACTCTGCGAGGCGACATCTGAGTTGGGAGTCTGAAAGTTGGCCGAGTTCAGGATGTTGAACATCTCGGTCCGGAATTCCAGAGTCTTCTTCTCCCCTAGGCGGAACATGCGGATCAGGGAAAAGTCCCAGGAGGCAAGGCCCGGGCCACGCAAGATATCCCGGCCAGAGTTGCCGAAGGTGTAGGGGGCCGGAGCGCTGAAAGGCCCGGGACTGCCATCAGGCATGAACAAGCCAAACGCCCATTGATTGACCGTTTGACGCGCGGGGTAAGGGTTCCGGCCAGACCAGTTCGGCCGGTCCTGTTGTTCGGTCTGGCTGATGTCGCCGCCGATGTACGCCGTCCAAGGAGCACCCGTCTGGACGGTTGCAATCCCCGACAGCTCCCAGCCCTCCAAGAAGTAATTGAACTTCGAATTCTGAGTCTTCCAGAGAGTTTTCCCTAAGGGCAACGCGTACACGTAGGCCAGCGAAAGTCGTTGGCGGAAGTCAAAATCCGCGCGGCCTTTCTCGGCCGCCAGATTCCTGTAGTTCTGCTCCGTGTCCGAAGATCGGCCGGTTCCGTAAAAAGCGGAAACCGTATCAATAGCCTTCGACCACGTGTAGCCCCCGATGAACGCCAAGCCATTGGAGTAATGCTTCTCAAACTTCACTTGCAGGGCGTGGTAGATAGAACTGGCGGAAGACTCGGTGTAGGCAAAATTGTTGTCGAAGTTCGGGTAAGGGCGCACGGCCGTTCTGTTGACGGGATCAGGAATCTTCTGGTTGGGATCGGTGTGGCGAGGCAGGTGTAGCCCGCGCGTACCGACATACCCCATGTCCAGGAGCCACGACCCCGGCAATTCGCGTTGGATGTCGAAAGCCCACTCATGAACGGTGGCGTCCCTGAAATGGAACTCATAGGGACTGTCCGCAGGGAAGAGCGGCGCCACCGTTCCCGGCTCGAAAGCGTTCTGGATCAAGTATCCGGTCCCGATCAACTGCGGATTGGTCAGAAGCAGCGGCACGGCAGCCGTGATGATGCCGAGATTGACCTCGGCAAACGGCGGATTGGCCGCCTTAGAAAGATAAACGTCACCAAACGTTTGATCATAGAAGACCCCGTAGCCGCCGCGGACCACCGTCTTCGAGTTATTGAACGGTTGCCAGGCGAAGCCCACGCGCGGCGCCCAGTTGTTACGGTCGGGAAGATACAGTGCCCGGTTGACGTTCTCGCCGCCCAGACTCTCAGTGCCCACCGTGACAAGCTGCTGCGTAGAGGGATCGAAATCCATCAGGGTGACGTTCTTCCGCCCCGCCACAATCAGCAGCCCCTTGTTGAAGTCGAAGCTGGAAAAGTGGTCGTACTTGTCGGTGATCAAGCTGTTGTACTCGTACCGGAGTCCGAGATTCAGCGTGAGGTTCTTGCGGACTTTCCAGGAGTCCTGGGCAAAGGCGTCGTATTTCGTGCCTGCTCCAGAGATGTAAGTTGAGGCGCCGTGGATCCAGTCCGTCGGCAGGCCGAGTAGTGCATCTGCCAACCCATTCCCCAAGGTGTAGTTCGACGGCAGACCCAGGTCACCGGCCGTCAGGTTCCCCAGGCCGCCGGTCACGAGGCCAGTGAAGTCAAACTCGTTGCGTATGTAAGAGTCGATGTAGAAGTTGCCGCGTTTGACGCTCCGGATATCGGCGCCATAAGTTAAGGTGTGGCCCCCGCGGACGTGCGTGAGGGCTTCGCCGATTTCGAAGGTATTGACCGCGCCCGCCTGCGGAACGTTCGTCCCAGCCCCCAAGCTGCAGCAACCGGAAAAGCTTAAGTTAGGTATCCCGGTCTGCCGGAACAGGGTGGGCGAATCCTTGATGCCGAGTTCCTGCCCGATCGTCTGGCCCTGGTCTTCGTTGTTCCACCGCAATTGCCAGCGGTTGTAAGAAAGCTTGAACTCGTTGATGAGGGTGGGGTTGAAGGTGTGAGTCCAGTCCATCCCCGTTTGCGTGAATCCGTTTCGCCAGATCTGCCCGAAACCGGGGATTGGATCGGAAGGATGGGTTTCACGGTCCAGCGTCAGGTTATAGCGGAAAAAGATGCTGTTCTTCGTACCCCAGCGATGATCAACGCGGCCCACATAATTGTCAAAACCCGCCTTTTGGTGAATCTTCGAACCATAATTTGCCGCGCCGCAGCCCGCATTGGAAATGTTCGGTTCGGGAAACAGCTTCACCATGGCTTGGCCAGTCGGATCCGGGCCGCCCGTCGGGAGCACGTCGGCAACGTTCGTAAACGTCTGCACCTGGCCTTGCAGCAGGGCGAGTGGGTTGAGGAGCACGGTCTTCGGGCTGCAGTCGGAAGCAAGGAGGTCAGAAAACTCCCCACCCCGTTCCGCCAGGGTGGGCACCCGCCCGAAACGGAAGAAATCCCGGCGATGGCGCAGGCCTTCGAAGGCGACAAAGAAGAAGCTGCGGTCGTGACCATCGTAGCCCGGGAGCATAATGGGGCCGCCGAGCGTGCCTCCGAACTGATTGCGGCGGAAGGGCGGAACTTCGGGGTCAAAGAAATTGCGGGCGTCCAGGGCGCTGTTGCGCAGGAACTCGTGGATCGTCCCATGGAAATGGTTGGTACCTGACTTCGTCACCACGTTGACTTGCGCTCCCGCCTGCGCGCCGAACTTGGCTTCGTACATGCCGGTCTCCATGCGGAATTCCTGCACGGAATCTACCGGGGGCGTCACCACGAACGTTCCCACGCCGAGCGAAGTGTTGTTCATCCCGTCCAGCAAGAACGTATTCATGGTTTCACGGAGCCCATTGACGTTGATGGCGCCGCCGCGCTCGCTGTTTTCCGAGCCGTCCGTCGCCGGTACGACCCCGGGAGTGAATAGCGTCAGTTCCAAGAAGTGACGACCGTTCAGTGGAAGCTGCGAGACTTTCGCTTCCTCTACGGTCGTACCGACCGAAGACGTCTGTGTGTCCAAGACGGGTGGCGTTGCTTCAACGCTCACGGTGATGGTCTGGGATCCGACCTTCAACTGGAAGTCGACCTTCAAGTGGGCGTCAACGCTGAGCTCCATCGGACCCTGAGTGGTTTTCTCAAAGCCCGCCTTTTCCACACCCAGGCGATAGCGACCGGGCGGAAGGAGAGGCAGTTCAAAGGAGCCGTCCCCAAGGGTGGAGACACTGCGGCTGAATCCCTTGTCCACTTCAACCGCCGTGACGGTCGCGCCCGGAACGATCGCGCCTGAGGCGTCGGTGACGGTGCCGGTGAAGCTCCCTTGGAACTGCTGGGCCTGCGCCGGGATACTGCACCACACCGCCAGGACGAGAACACCCCACAACCGTCCTTGATGGTTTCTTCGCATTGCGATCACCTCCACGGTGGAATGCCGCCCGACAGAAATGCGGCTCCGGTTTCTTTAACCAGCCCCAGAAGAAACCTCATCCGACGCAAAGTAAGTAGTGCTTCATGGAACAATTTGGGGAATGAGTCGGCTGCGGCGGGTGAGCTTTCGGCCGCTGCCCCGGCGAAAGGGCGGGAAAGGGGCCGACTTTTCCTGGACATATTGTCGATCTCCCCCTGCTAGTTCGTCAATTGACGGGGAGTATAGGAAGCAAAACTGTCCACGTCAAGCAGACTTCTTGGCGGCAGAAGTCAAAGCTTGACAATCCCGAATCCACGCAAGCAAAATGGCCTGACATTTTTCATGAAGAGACCAAGCTCTGATAAGTGAAGGCGTTGAGGGGGGACGATGCGCTTTGGTCGATTGGTGTGTCTGCTGATTCTGGCGGTTGGTTTGTCCTCGGCCCTTGCTCGGACGGCCCGCGGCCAAGTTAATACGGTAGATCTGTCCGGAAGGATTCTTGACCCGCAAAGTGCCGCCGTCCCAGGCACCGAGGTTTCCGTGAAAAACAAGGCGACGGCGCCGTACGGAGCACTCACAGCGATGGAAGCGGGAACTATGTGTTGGTCGGACTCCCACCAGGGAGCTACGAACTCAGTGCGGAGGCGCAGGGCTTCGCGCGGTTTGTGAACACCGAGTTGATTCTTACCATCGGCCGGGCGGCGGAATTCAATATCAATCTGGAGATTAAAGCTGCCACGGCTGTGGTGACGGTGACGGAAGCCGCGGAGTTGATTGAGACGCGCCGCACGGCCGTCTCCGAGACCGTAGACCAGCGCCTCATTACCAACCTTCCGATCAACGGCCGCAATTACGTCAATTTCACGCTACTCTCTTCGCAGGCGCAGCGCGACAGCGCGCCGTCAATCGGCGCGGCGCCGACGAGCGGCATCAACTTCAGCGGCCAGCGGGCGCGCTCCAACCAAGTCTCTGTGGACGGCGCCGATGCCGTCGATAATTCAACGAATGGCATTCGCTCGACCGTCTCTCAGGAAGCCGTGCAGGAATTCCAGGTCATTATCAGCAATTACATGCCAGAGTTCGGCCGGGCTACCGGCGGCGTCGTCAACATCGTGACCAAGTCCGGCTCGAACACCCTGCACGGTAATGTCTTTGGCTATTTCCGCCACAAGGATCTTCAGGCGCGTAACCCGTTCTCGGTGGAGGTCGATCCCTCGACGGGTACCACGCGGCCCATTAAGCAGGCTTACACGCGAATGCAGGCCGGGGCCACGCTGGGCGGCCCGATCAAAAAGGACAAAAGCTTCTTCTTCCTGTCCTACGAGACGACCCGCCGGCATGAGACGGGTTTCACCAATATCGGGAGTAACAACTTTGGGTTGACTCCGACGACCACGCCGTTCTTCCCTGCTTCGCTGCTCCTGACGCCCCAGCAAGCGGCCTTCATTTCCGACCCGGCTGTGCTTACCTCGCCCGGCGGGCAGCAAATGGCCGCCACTGTGACCTATCTGGCAGGATCGGCGTCGAGTGTAGCCCTGGACGGGGTGGATTATGGCGCCGTCGCCACGGCCTACGGCGTGCCGAGCTTGCCCGGGGCGCGCTTCCCTCTACCCATCGACTGCACTGCGCTGGTGCCCTGCACCGCAGCGAATCTCGTCAACCTGCCGGCGTCCTATGTCCCGCTTCGCAAGCTCGTCGGAAACTATCCCATCTCCGAAGGGACCAGCATTTGGTCGGCACGGCTCGACCAACAGTGGAATGACCACAACAATTCCTTCGTCCGCGCCAGCGTTTCGCCGTCGCTGGTCACCGGCATCCAGGTGAACGCTCAGAACCAGAACTTCGGCCAGAACGCCGGCTCGCGTACGTCAACGCAGCAGTTCCGTGATTTCTCCATCGTCGGCCAGCACGTCACAACACTCTCCAGCACCTTATTTAACGAGGCCCGATTTCAATTTGCGCGGCGCGGGCTCCACTATGGGTATTCGCCCTTGCCGGGCGGGGACGGGCCGGGCGTCAACATCACGGGTTTTGCATTCTTTGGCCGCGAGCCCTTCTCCACCGTGGACCGTATCGAACGCCGCTTCCAGTGGACCGACAACGTGACCTGGGTCAAAGGGCGGCACTCGGTGAAGTTTGGCACCGACATCAACCTCGTCCAGCTGCGTAGCAGCAAAGACCAAATCTTCGAACTCAACTTCGGCGGCGTGTACAATTTCGGCGGACTGACGGCATCGAACCTAGGACTCCCCAGCACGTTCGCGGGTGTCCCCGTTCCCGGCGTTACGGCGGTGCAGGCCTATGGGCTGGGACTTCCCGCTGTCTTTTTCCAGGGCATTGGCCGCTCCAATCGTCCCTTCGACAACAAGGCCTTCGGGTTTTTCGTGCAGGACAGTTGGAAGGTCAACTCCCACCTGACGCTGAATTACGGCGTGCGCTATGACGTCGAACTGACCCCCATCTTTGAGCCAGCCACGTCGTACAACAAGATACTCGAACCCGCGCTCGGCGTGCTGGAGGGGATTCCTCACGACAAGAACAACTTCTCCCCTCGCTTCGCGCTGGCCTGGGACCCCACCGGTAAAGGCAACACGGTAATCCGCGCCGGCTACGGCATCTTCTTCGATCATCCCCTGCTGGCGGTGGCGTTCAACGCCACCACCGCGGAGGGCGCCCTTTCCACGCAATTGATCGCTCCACCGGGAGTTCCCACGCGAGCTTCCGTGGTCACGGACCCCACTGGCGCGCTGAACGCCTCCTCCGTCTTCCAGGGAGTGCTCAATGCCATTCCCTCCATGGGGTACCTGTCCGATCAGCAGCGCTTTAACTCTCACCTCCAGGATTCACTTTTCGTAAACCAGAATTTCATGACGGCCGGCTTCCCGCTGCCCTTCCTGCCGCTCACCCTGCCGGTGGCACGCAATTTCGTTTACGGCTACGCCCAGCAGGGCAATTTCACCGTGGAGCAGAAGTTGGGGAGGGACTACAAGCTGAGCGCGTCCTACTCCTACACGCACGGGGTACACTTGAACCGCCCGCGCGTCATCAACACGCCGGACCCCACCATCCTGGCGCTCAATTACCGCAACGCTTTGGCAGCAGGGCTTTCCGCCACCGATCCGCGCACCGTGGCAGCCCCCTTTGACATCGTCACGCCGACGGCCGGGACGTGCGGCGTCGCGGTGGTAGCGCGCGGCGCCCTGGGCGCGCTCTTCGAATGTCCAGCGCCCCTGGCGGCGCTTGACGGCCAGTTCATCGGGACCGCCGCGTTTTTCAACTTCTTTCGCTCGACCGGACCAAATCCCTCTTTTGCTGGACTCGTGCCCGGCGGTTACGACACCCAGGTCGCGCTCGCCCATGCGGCGGGTTTTCCCACCGGCATTCCTGGCGTCCAGATCCCGTGGGGAAGCATCGACCAGCAGGAATCCTCCGGCAGTTCGATTTACCACGGCCTGACGCTGACCGTCTCAAAACGCTTCTCGGACCACTTCGAATTCCTCACCGGGTGGACGTGGTCTCACGCCATCGACGATTCCACGGACCTGCAAACCTTGCTCGAACCGCAGGACGATCGCCAGCCGGGGCTCGAACGCGCCAGTTCCACTTTCGATCAGCGTCACCGCTGGATCTCCAGCGCCGTCTTCCAGACTCCCTTCCGGAGCAGCGACCAGGGCTGGCACCGGAAGTTTCTGGCGGATTTCACCATCGCCCCGATTGTCGAACTAAGTTCGGGGAGACCCTATACCGTCCTGACCGGCACGGACCTGAACCTGGATTTCAGCTCCAACACCGACCGGCCGTCGGTTTCGCCCTCGGGAGGTGTGACCTCGCCGTTCATCCCTGGTGTGTCGTTCACTCTTCCCAACGTATGCTACCAGGCGGTGAGTCTGGGCCCCGCGTCAATCAGCCCGCCTTACGGTTGCACCGGCAATCTGGGACGGAACTCCTTCGTGCGTCCGGGCTACGCCAGCGTGGACCTGCGTATCTCACGTAAGTTCCACGTGAGCGAAAGATGGAACGTGGAGTTCATTGCCGACGGGTTCAATCTGTTCAACCGTTTCAACGTGGCGGACGTGAACCCACTCTGCAATCCGCTGGACCCGTCTACCTGCCGCGCCGGCGAACCGACGGCGGCGCTCGATCCGCGACAATTTCAGTTTGCTTTGAAAATTAACTGGTAGGTGTCGAGATGAGAGTCACTGCCCGTGCCGCAACTCTCATCGCTTGAAGGAAATCATTGCACCCGGCTGGCCGGTTCCGAGGCCGGGGGGGCGGGCGGCGGGGCCATCAATCCCAGCGCCTGAAGCAGAACCACGGTCCGCTGCGCGGCCGCACGCCACACGAGTTGGCATCCATCGCCCTGGCAGTTCTGCACGTACACATCCCCACCCGAATACTCCAGGCTGCAGTTGCGAAACGTGCAGTTGATGAAAACCCCTTCGTCCAGGACGAGATGCTGGTTTTCAAATACTTTGCTTTCGTGTCGATTCATGGTGTCGCCCGCTCTCGTGTGTGCCGCATTGCGCAAAGTTGACTTTATCAGGCTAACACCATGCTGAGGGCGTACGCAATGACATGCCGCCGGGTCTTTCCCGCCGCGAATCACGCCTCCTCGGGCGGTGACACGAGCTATCGTCCCCCCACGACCCAAGAGTCGGTGACGGGTTACCGCAAGTTTCCAGGAGGCAGGATTCCCGGGACCCTTTCGCCTCACCACGCCAGGCGCGGAACCGCGGGCAGGGGATATTGGATGAATTCCCTGATCCGCTTGCGGAGCCGCATCAATGCGGCCGAATGGAGCTGGGAGACCCGCGACTCATCGATCCCCAAACGCTCACCAATCTCCCGCATGGTGAGTTCCTGCTCGTAATACAACTGCACGACTCGACCCTCGCGTTCCGGAATTCGCGCCAGCGCGCGGTCAAAGAGCTCACGTCGCTCGCGCCTGTAGCAGGCTTCAAACTGCTCGCCCTGACCCTCTGCTGCCAACTGGTCTTCGCTCGTCGCTCTCGTCTCCTTGATCCCCACCGACCCCAGGGGGCGCAGCCAGTCGAGCCCCACCGCGCGCAGTTCGCGGACCGTGCGGTACCATTGCCTCAGGCTTAGGCCCAGACCTCCCGCCATCTCCAGGTCGCTGGGGGGCCGCCCGAGCTTGGCTTCCAAGCGTTGATAGACTTGTTCCGCCTTCTTATTCTTCTTGCGCATATCCCGCGAGGCCGAATCCAGGGCGCGCAAGCCGTCCAGAATCGCCCCGCGAATTCGATGCATCGCGTACTGCTCCAGTCTGACTTGCTTCGTGGCATCGTACTTCTGAATGGCATCGACGAGTCCCAGCACTCCGCTGCTGATGAGATCATCCACTTCCACGTGCAGTGGCAATCGCTCGCGCATCTGCATGGCCACGCGCTTCACCAGTGGAAGCAACGCCATCACTCTCTCCTGAAATTCTTCTCGTTTCAGCCGGCTACTTTCGCTCCCCCGCCGCGTCGGCTCTTGAAAGCTCAGCGTCGGGGGCAGGGAGTTCGGCCGGCGGAGTTGCGGGAACGAGAACTCGGGACTGGGTATCAAGCTTGGGAGGATCTGACGGTGCACCACAACTTGCGTTGCCATTGAGGACCTCGCGCCGACGCCACGGCCAAGGCAGGGTGATCTGCCCTCCACCGTTGAGGAAACCCTCTCGACTGTCGCTGCTTCGCGTCGTGCTTCGTGCAGGGCGCAACCTCCGACAGCTAGCTGCTCGCCTGCATCCCAAACCACGACGAACTATCGCCAGTCCGCGTCGCACGACTCTAATGTGCAACCGGCATGCCAGTTCCTTTGACGGCTCTAAGGATTGTTTAATCTGCAGTGGAGACGCTCTTCAGACCTCCTGTGCCGCACAGCGACAAAACAAAAAAACAAGTCCCCATCGGACCGCCTAAGACGCGGAAGGCTCTTCGATGGCCCGTCACAACTCTCGTCGTATGAAGGGCTTGGATACTTGCACCCGGAGCGAGAGTATTTTCCTCCATCCGCCGTGTATGCTTCTGTCACGCCAATTTCTGCTCTTTCCGTGGCGCCGTGATTCGCTACGACGTTGCCTTTTCAAGCGTCTGGGGAAACAGTTTCGCCCGCTGGGAATCGCTATGGCATGGGCACCCAGTTCCAAAATGGGAAACGATTCGTTGCGCTCCGAATTTGCGGTCGCGCAACACTGCACCCACTTGCCAGCCGTTTCTCAGACACACAACCGCTGGGCCGCGGTCCAGGCGCAACCCACCAGGTTGGGCACGCAGACCTGCGTTCTATTCAAGCGAAGTTCGCGCATCTCGGAACCTGTCACCGGAGTGCAGAGGAATTGCTCACGACGTAAATACGCGGGAACGATTCCCCACATCATACAGAGCGCACAATTCAAGGGCGCGATTGTAGGAATGTCATTTCGGGAGGGCAGTTCCATTATGGGAATCGGCTGGCCCAGAGTCGGCATTTCACGCAGACCGCGTCGACTGTTCAGAGCTGCACGATCCCCGCACAAAGGAGTGATGGCCCACTTGCGCCGGCTGCTCCTTCCGGAACAAGTCAGCGTTCTTGCTGAATGGTCGGATCAAGCAGTTGCGTTGGGTGCCCTCAAACGAGTGGGACGGAAGAGAACTCGGCGCTTCTTCACATTCGATGCCTGGGTCGAACGAAGGGGACGCGAGGGTCTCGAGGGGGCCAGTTCTTGGCGAGATGTGAGTAGCGGGGGTCGTCGCTCGCCGCAAATGATCGAGCGCTGCCCGCCAGGACGTTCAAATAGTAAATGTTATATCCGTAGGCGGCGACAACCGGGTGATAGCCTTCGCGGATCAAGACGAGGTCGCCGTCGGTCAATCGTAGCGTTTCATCGTGTTTTCCCGCCGCGTCATAGAGGCGTTGGAACGCGTAGCCATCAGCTTGGTCGGTGCGATAGTAATAAGTCTCGTCGAGGTCCACTTCGTGGGGTGGGTTGTGGACGTCATGTTTGTGGGGCGGGTAACTCGACCAATTGCCGCTCGGAGTGTACACCTCGCGCACCAGGAGCTTGTCCGCGGGAAAGTCAGCTGGGATGACATCCAAGAGTTGCCGCGTGGCATTGCCGCCGCCGCGAATTTCCAGCCGCACGTCTCGAGGAGTAATCAGACGGGGCGCAAGAGGCGCACTCGAAGGAACGCGGCAATCCGCGATTTCACAATCCGTCTCCGCGACGAGCGCAAAGCGCGTGCCACAAGGCAGGTAGACTGCATAGGGATAGCCTGCAAACACATTCTCGCGATCACCCACCCTGTGTGTTCCAGCGGCCCACTCCACCTTGAGGCGCCCGCTCAGGATGACAAAGGCGGCCTCCTCGCCTCCAGTATCGCCCTGCCAGGGCTCCCCAGCGATGAGGCGACGAACCGAAAAACTGATGGTTGACCATCCTGCCTGTTGGCGGCTGACCGACACCAGGGTGCCGGATTGGCTGGAGGCCAGCGGCGTGGAGTGAAAGAGCACCTCGGAATCTCGCTGCATCGTAGCCATGTTGGAATCCTATAAGAAAGATCTCCTCAATCAAAGGCATCAAAAGAAGTAGCGCTCGCGCTTGCGGGCTTCCACATAGGCTTTCCGGGCGGCCCGCACCGATTCCATTTCCGAGACCTCCGCCACGGACACGTCCCACCACGATTCGTATCCCGGCACACGACACTGTCCGTCCACTTCTACGACCACGACCGAAGTCCGCGTGTTCGAGCGCCCGGCGACGAGCGCCGCTTCAAACTCCTCACGCGTCCGCGCACGGACCGAAATCGCCCCCAGACTGGCGGCGTTGGCGACAAAGTCCACCGGGACGACGTCCCCACGCAATTCGCCCTCCTGACGTTGCCGGTATTCCGTCCCGAAACCGCCGCTGCCGAGCGACTTGCTCAGCCCGTTGATGCTCGAGAAGCCGTGATTGTCCGCCACGACGATGTTCAACTTGATTCCTTCTTGAATGGATGTTGCGATCTCCTGCGCCATCATGAGGTACGAGCCATCGCCCACCAGCACGTAAACTTCTCGCGAGGGATCGGCCATCTTGATACCCAATCCGCCGGCGATTTCGTAACCCATACACGAATATCCGTACTCCAGGTGATAGCCCTTGGGATCGCGGGTGCGCCACAGCTTGTGCAAGTCGCCCGGCATGCTTCCCGCCGCATTGATCATCACGTCCCGGGGCTGCGAGACGCGGTTCACAACTCCGATCACTTCACCCTGGCTGATGGGCGGTCCGTGGCGGTAGTTGTAAATCCTCTCGACCTCCGCTTCCCACTCTTCACGGAACTGTTTGATCAGCCGGGCGTAGTCGTTCGCGACGTGATAGCCGGCGAGCGCCCCAGCAAGGTCTTCCAGAGCCACGCGGGCATCCATCACCAGCGGTATTGCGGCATGCTTGAAGGCGTCAAATTCCGCGACATTGATGTTCACAAAGCCGACGTCAGGATTCTGAAACGCCGTCTTGGAGGCGGTCGTGAAGTCGCCATAACGAGTCCCGATGCCGATGACCACGTCCGCGTCGCGGGCCAGAATGTTGGCTCCCGGCGTTCCCGTGACGCCGATGGCGCCCACCGACTGTGGATGGTCATAGCGAAGTGAACCCTTGCCGGCCTGGGTCTCGCCGACTGGGATTCCTGTCTGCGCCGCAAAGCGATCCAGGGCTTCCGTCGCCTCGGAATAGAGCACGCCGCCTCCGGCAACGATCAGCGGTTTCTTTCCTGCCCGGATTTTCGCAACCGCGGCTTGGAATGCAGCCGCGTCGCCGCGCGGACGTGGAATGGTCCACACTCGCGGCGCAAAGAATTCGCTGGGAAAATCGTAGGCTTCGGTCTGAACATCCTGGGGCAGGGCAAGGGTCACCGCGCCTGTTTCCGCGGGCGAGGTGAGGACTCGCATGGCCTCGGGGAGGGCCGTCAGAAGCTGTTCCGGCCGGTAGATCCGATCCCAGTAACACGACACTGGCTTGAAACAGTCATTCACCGAGATATCCTGCGTGTGTGTGGATTCGAGCTGTTGCAGGACGGGAGCGACGTTCCGCCGCGCGAAAATGTCGCCGGGCAGAAGGAGCACGGGGATGCGGTTGATGGTGGCGGTGGCCGCGCCGGTAATCATGTTGGTCGCGCCGGGGCCAATGGAAGAGGTGCACACGAGGGTCCGCAGCCGGTTACTCATCTTCGCAAATGCCGTGGCCGTGTGGACCATGGCCTGTTCATTGCGGCACAGGTGGTAGCGGAAGTCAGGATTCTGCTGCAGCGCCTGGCCGATGCCCGCCACGTTGCCGTGGCCGAAGATGCCAAAGCATCCCCCGAAGAAGGAATTCCGTTTCCCGTCTCGCTCCACCGACTGTTGTTTCAGGAATGCGATGACCGCCTGCGCCATGGTGAGACGTTGCGTCATATGAAAGCCCTCCCTCAAACCCAATTATCAAGGGGCACCGCGCATGGCGGGGCCCGCGCCGGTGAAACTAACTCTTCCCAGTCCGCAACAATGCTTCCAGTTCTTCAAGGCAGGGCATGGCGTCGGAGCAACTGACTCGGCTGACGACGACCGCGGCGGCGGCGTTGCCGTAACGCAGGCATTCCTCGAGGGGGCGTTCGCGATACAACGCATAGAGGAATCCTGCCGCAAAACCATCCCCTCCGCCGATCACGCAGATCACAGGCATCGGAAACGGAGGCACCGAATGCGACTCGCCCTTCGTGTGGACTTCTACGCCTTTCGCACCGAGCTTCCTTACAACGACGCGGACCCCCTGCTCGTGAAGGCTCCGGAGCTGCGCCCCAGGGGCGCTCGCCTCGGTCAGGATAGAGAGTTCGGTCTCGTTGCCCAGAATAACATCCACCCAGGGCAACACCGACCGCGCCCGTCGCCCCGCCTCACTGGCCGAGGGCCAAGAACTGGCACGATAGTCCACATCGAAAACCGTGCGGATGCCGGCTTCGCGCGCCGTCCGCAGAGCCTCGAGCGTCGCCTCACGAGCCGGTGACGCCGCCAGACTGGTGCCGTTCGTCACAAACATCCGGGCCTTTCGAAGGTAGTCGCGCTCCCCAGTACCGAAGGTCACCTGGGTGTCGGCGGGTTTGCTTCGGTAAAACACCTGTGCGAAGCGCTCCGGAGGCCACACTTCTGTGATAGCAAGTGAGGTATCATATCCCTCGACCTGCCGAACGAATTGAGTGTCCACGCCCTCGTGGCGAAGAGAACCCAGAAGAAAATCAGCCAGCCCGTCTTTTCCTATCGCGCTGATGATCCCCACCTGCAAACCCAAACGCGCCAGTCCAAAAGCTGTGTTGGCGCTGGAGCCGCCCAGGTGACGCGAGAAGTGTTCGACCTCCGCCAGCGACCGATGTTGCTCCATGGCGTAGAGGTCGTACCCGATGCGTCCCAGGACACAAACGTCCACCGTCACTCCTTTCAAGCACCTACCGCCGTGTGCGCGCTTGCTTCTTGCGTGCCGTAACTCGTACCGCCGGGCAAGGCTCGGCCAGAATCTGGACGGCCTGCTCCAGCGTACGATTCCGATGCACCAAGGCGGTCAAGGCGCGGCACATCGGCAAAGGATCCCCGCTGCTGGGAAAGAGGAGATTCCTTCCGATGATCGCGCCGCGGATGCGGGGACTGGCCGCGAGACCGTCCGCAAAGTCCTTGAGGATTTCCGCAGGGCTCTCGCGCGCCGGCCCGCCCAGCAGGAGGATGGGCAAAGTCGTCGCACGGGCCACCTCGGAAAGGCCTTCGCTATACGGCATCTTCAGCCACACATGCGCTGAGGAGGCCCCCAAACCCGCCGCGACGCCGCAGAGGCGAATCATGCTGGCCGCATCCTTCAGATTGTGATAGCCGCTCTCGCGGCGCTCGACGGCCAGCGGTTCGACGAAGGCTGCGAGCCGGTGGTGATAGAGATCGTTCACGGCATCGGCACAAGCGAGCAACGTTCGACCCGACGCCGCGTCGCGGGGATCCAGGCGAAACAGCACCTTGCCACCTTCGCAGCGCAGCTCCTTCAAGCGCTGGGCAGTCAGGCACGTGAAGGTGTCGTCCATCTCAAATACCGTCCCCGCCAAACCACCACGGTTCATACTGCCGACCAAGACCCGCCCATCCAAGAAGCTCGCGCCGGACTGCTTCCGTTCCAGGTGGCTCAGGATCAGCAATTCGTCCAGCTGGTCGCCGGTGACTAGGACGCCATCCAAATCCGTATCGTCCAGGACCCGCCGCGCACGAGCGAGCAACTGATGACGGTTTCCCATGGCCAGCGCGTCTTTGCCGACCTGAGTTACGCCGCGCGCCGGATGGTCCAAAGCCGCCAGGACGAGCTTTCCATCGAGCGTCAACGGAGCGCGTTTTTTTCGCCGGCGGGCTTCCTGCTCAATAACGCCCGGGCGATGAATGCGGACCTCGGTGATTTCATCGAAGAGCCGGGCCGGCAACACTTCTTCAACGACGAACCGGTTGGCTTCGACCCCAGGTGCATGGACAGGTCGTTCGGTTAGACTCATCGTCACACTCCCAGCTTGCGAAGGAACTCTCGGCCGGCGCGCGCGTTGGCAAGGGGTGAGTCGGCGTCCCGCCCGCCCGGCAGCACGTCCATCTCGACAACTGCCCAACCATCAAACTCGAACTGGCGCAGCAGAGCCACGATCCGCGCGAAATCGATCATGCCTTGTCCCAGGGGCGCGAACACGCCATGGGTCACCGCAGAGTGAAAGTCCAGGCGTTGCCGGCGCGCCTCATCAAGGCGCTGGGCGTGGCAATCCTTCAGATGAACACACCGCACGCGGCGGGCGTAACGATCCAGCACTCCAACCGGGTCGCCGCCCCCATAGGCGCAGTGGCCGGTGTCGAGACACAAGCCGAGGTCTGAGATTGATTCCAGCGAGAGCAGGCGATCGATTTCTTCCGGCGTTTCCACGTGCGTGCCGACGTGATGGTGGAATGCAACCCTCAGCCCCCGCGGAGAACACAACCCCTCAATGTGCCGGATGGCATCTTCAGCAACTTTCCACTCGGCCTCGCTCCAAGAAAGACGGTTGGCTTCCCCGGGACGGCCCGCTACTGCAGATCGCGCCGGAGTGATTTCGTCCGAGAGGATGAGGAGATGACAGTCGGCCTGTTGAAGCAAGTTCGCGGTCCGTTCCACATGCGCGAAACCCGCCGGCTGCGAACCCTTGTCTCCCAGATGCATGGCGACGAACGCCGAGCACAGGGTCAGCCCGCGCCTCACGAGTTCTCGGCGCAGCACGAGCGGGTCGGCAGGAAGGAACCCGTATGGGCCAAGCTCCGTGCCGCCATACCCCGCTTGGGCGATCTCGTCGAGCACTCGCGAATAGGGATACTCCGACGGCAGATCAATCGATTCCATGATGCCCCAGCTGACTGGAGCGCTTGCCGCACGTATTGCCATCGATGACTCCTCGTGGGAGAGCGTGTGTTGTTTCGCGAAGGCTTTTCATCATACTCAAAAACTGCTGTTGCGGCTCGAGAAAAGAGAGCCGCGTGAGGGCGCAGAATGAAGCCCTCAAGGAAGCAGAAGTCGTGCCGTTAGGTCTCGCTGAAATCGATCATCACGGGCTGGGTTCGAAATCCACGACTTCGGATGGCGCTGTAAAGGAGTCCCGCCAGCAGCCAAATCCCGCCGACAACTTTTGCGGGAGTCTTGAGGCCCAGCCAGATCCACAAACAGAACACAAAACCCACAAGGGGAATCAGCGCATCCGCGAACCATTGCCTTTTGCGATCCGATCGGCGCAGGACGGTGAATTGCCGGAA
>Ga0187878_1002317_pt1 | contig 17095 bp, 15 predicted proteins | sample June2016WEW_17_1_FD_132979 | JGI IMG/M metagenome (GOLD analysis project Ga0187878, IMG submission 132979) | Peatland microbial communities from SPRUCE experiment site at the Marcell Experimental Forest, Minnesota, USA - June2016WEW_17_150 | ecosystem: Environmental > Terrestrial > Soil >...
AGATGATGGCGTGAAGAGTCCCCTCGTATCCGTCCTAATCTGCTCTTACAACGCCGAAAGGTTCATAGAGGCAACCCTTCGGTCTGTTCTTGACCAGACTTACAGGGACCTCGAGGTATTGGTCCTGGACAACTGTTCATCGGACGGGACGGTGGGGATACTGGATAGGATAGGCGGGGAAGAGCCTCGGTTAAAGCTCTATAGGGGGAAGGAAAACGTCGGAGCTTACGGGGGATTGAACTATCTACTCGACAGGGCGGCGGGAAAGTATATCGCCATACAGGACCATGACGACATTTGGCACCCCGACAAGGTAAGACAGCAAGTGGAGTTCCTGGAAGAGAACAGCCGATATGTCGGCTGCGGGACTGCAATCGTCAATTACTACGAGCGGTACGACACGTTTCTGCTGCGAAAGCAGATGGAGGTCTCAAGCATTGCCTGGCACACGTCGCTGGTTTTTCGAAACTACGGAAAACGATACGTTGCATCGGTCAAAGTAGCGACGGATTTTCATTTCATGAAACATGTGCTCTGCGGCGGAAGAAAACTGATACGAAATTTCGGTGAGCCTTACGTTCTCAGGCGCATTCGCGCAGATGGCAGTAACCTGTCCACGGCCTGGGCCCGCCTGGCCAACGCGAAGGACATCCTGCAGGTTGATATAGCCTTGTTCGATAAGCTTTGCCTCGTTAACAGGCTTCTTATGCCGGGCAGGCTCGTGGATTACCTTCTGGTAAAGCTCCTTTTGAGGAGGAGCATTATCGGCAGGCAGGAAATGGAGAATGATGAGATACTGCGCGCATACGTCAGACCTTTATCCTGAAAACCTTTCTGTAGAACTCTTTGTGGTCGAGAACGTGCAGGTAGATCTTCTCGCCCGCTTTTAACAGAAGCTGATTGCCGATCCTCTTCCTGATCCTGTGCGCCACCGTCTGAAAGCCTTTCCCACCCGACGAAGATCCCGACAGGATCTTATCGTAGGCGAGAAGAAGCCTTTCGTTGGAATTGTTTTCTGCTGCGCCCGGCTCAGCGTCTTCGCCAAGTTTCAGGAAATACGCCTCCAGTGCATCGATGGAAGGCTCCCAACCAAAGGCATCAGCCGTTTTGCGTCCATTCCGTCTCAAGGTTTCCCGAAGGCTCGTGCTCGTAACGATTTTCTGTACCGCCCTGCGCGCCCCTTCTACGTCGCCGGGTTCCACAACGAGTGCATTTTCATCGTCCTTGATATATTCGTCGTAACCGCTGACCTTTGCAACGACGCAAACCCCGCCGCAGGCCATCATTTCCAGGGGGGGGCCGAAAAATCCTTCTACCCTGCTGAGTTTAAGAAGAATGTCGCAGGAGGAGTATATACGCCTCATCTTCTCCATCGGCACTTTTTCAAAGAACTTATCGCATCTCCAGCCGGCTTTCGGTTTCCCGTAGGCGCTAACGCACCATGTTTCAACGTCCAGGCCCTGCAGGGCAGCGAAGGTCTCCTTCATGCCTTTGAAGGGCAGCGCGATTGCGCCTTCAAGAAGCACTCTCAACTTGCCGGTTCTTGGTACGAGGGGGGCGTCCGGATAAAAGATTGCCTGATCGACACCGTTCCGCACTACAGTTGCCGTCTTGCCGAAGGTCTCGGCCAGCCACCGCTGTATCCATCTGGCTTCTGTGAGATAATGGAGATCGAGCTCGTACGAGAGCCGGGCAGCACGGCAGAGGTCCGATCCCTCGTCATAGAAGCGCGTTTCGTCCGATTGAACGAAGTAGCAAGCACGTCTCGCCTTGTGCCGAAGGATCTCAAAAGCAGTAGGCCACGAGGTAGCGACTAGAAGATCGAGGTCCGATGGAAGGTCGGCGGCTCTGATAACCGGTGCTGATTGGCCCGGAAACCAGTCAGGCTTGGAAACGCTTCCCGTGCACGCTACTATGACATCATGTCCCCTCCTGCGCAGCCGGTTTGCGTGCTGAAAGACGACTGCTGCCCCTCCGGAGATCGCGACATCGGGAAGGACATAGGCGATCCTCATCTTTTCTCTCGCCGGCGCGTCAACGCCTGTTCAGCCTCTCCGGGCCGATTGGAGGGTAATAGCCAAGGATGATTCTGACTACGGTGTCGCTCACATTCTTCACAAGATATTCCGGCGGGGGCTCCCAGTCGGACCTCCCGAGCACGGTTTTCGTACACCTGACGATCGTTTCGGGCTCCGCCCCGCTAAGCATGTTGCTCCCGCACTCGACCGTCTCCGGCCGCTCGGTGGTGTCCCTGAGGGTCACGTTGGGCACGCGGAAGATGGCGCATTCTTCCTGCACTGTGCCGCTGTCGCTGAGCACGCAAAGGGCGTTCCGCTCAAGGGTGATGAAGTCGAAAAAGCCGAAGGGGGGCAGAAACCGGATCAGCTCGTTCTTTATGGCGACGGAAAAAGAGTCCATCCTGTTCCTCGTGCGGGGGTGGGTGCTGACTATGACCGGTATCCCGTACTCACGCTGCAAGCGGTCGAGACCTTCCGTTATCCCCCGCAGGCGGGCTTCCACATCCACGTTCTCCGCCCGGTGCATGGTCACGAGAAAATACTCCTTTTTCTTGAGGCCGAGGTTATCGAGGACGGAAGACGAGCCTATCTCCTTCTCGTAATGGCTGATGACCTCGTAAATCGGGTTCCCCGTGACGTAGATGCGTTCTCCGGGGATGCCCTCATGGAGCAGGTTCTTTCTGCTCCGCTCCGTATACGGCATAAGCACATCGCTACTGTGGTCGATGATGCGGCGGTTCACCTCCTCCGGGACGCGGTCGTCGTAGCAACGATTTCCCGCCTCCATGTGGTAGACGGGGATGGCCAGGCGCTTGGCCATAACCGCCGCAAGGCTGCTGTTCGTATCTCCCAGGACCAGGAACCTGTCCGGTTTCTCTTTTGTCATCGCCCGTTCGCTTTCGGCCAGGATGGTTCCTATCTGTTCCCCGAAGGTACCCCTCGCGCCCAGGTAATAATCCGCCTGCCGGACCTGGAGCTCTTCGAGAAAAATGTCGTTCAGGTTCGCGTCATAATTCTGACCGGTATGCAGAAGAACCTGTTCGCAGAGCGCATCGAGCTTCTTTACGATGAGACACAGGCGGATTATCTCCGGCCGCGTCCCGAGAATGGTCATCACTTTCATGCGAAAACAGCCTCCATTCTAAAGTCGAACCTTGACATTTCGGCAATCATCCCCTGGACTGACGGCGGAGACGAGTATCCTGCCGACATCCACAGTTTCGCGTTCAGGTCCCGGTTCTCGGTGGACAGGACGCGGTTAATCACGGTGGGCGCCTCGACAGGCGTGATCGCCACATCTTCTCTGTTGTACTCGCGGGCAAAACAGTTGAGAAGGTCGGCTTTCGAGATGGTATCGCCCGGGATCACGTGCTGTATATGAGGGAGATCGAGATTTTCCTTGATAACGCCGAGACAGAGCCTGGCAAACTGCAAGGTGGTGACGCCGTTCCACCGGTGGTTGGTAAAGCCGTTGACTCGAGCGTTCTTTCCCTGCCGTCTGAACCATTCGAGGAGAAAGACATAACTTTTCGATTCAGGGCCGATGATAGAGCAACGGAGATTATACGCGTTAGGGAGATAACACTCGCCCACGCTTTTCGTCTTCCCGTAGACATCGAGGGCATCATGCTTGTCGCTCTCGACATAGTCCCCTCTTTCTCCTGAAAAAACGCAGTCGGTTGCTATGGATAGGACCTTCGACGCCTTTGTTCCGGCGGCCTCCGCAAGCTCGTACGGGAATAGCGAATTCACCTTGACGGCCCGTTCTATCTCCTCGGCATTGTCATCGTGTGTGTAAGGCTTTGTCTTGCCGACGCAGTTTATGACCCATGACGAATCGGGGATTATTTGACCGAGCTCCGAACCGGCTTGTTTCTCGACATCGAAGACATGCCATGTTATCCCCGGAAAGTACCTACGCCCCCGCTCCGCCAGGGTGGCGCTCCGCACGGTCGCCGATATTCTCAGCTCCGGATCCCTCGAGAGGAAATCGGTGACCATGGAGCCTAGCATGCCGGATGCCCCTATGACCATGACATTTGCAGTCGACATATTGTCTCCTTTCATCCGCCAGTTATCGCTCGACCACGTTCCATATATCCCAGTATCGAGCGTCATAACGTACATCATCCGTCTTCGCGTCATCCATGGAGGCGGTCGAAAAAAACATTATACCTGCACCCGCAGTCAGCGATTTGAATCCGTTGGCGTAGCCGGCAGGGATGTAAAGGATGGCAGGTTTCTCCGCCGAAAGCACGTAGCGGTGTACCTGGGCTCCCTTAGAGGGCTCGTCCCAATCGTCGATTCGTACAGCCCCGACAATGGCCGCGCCGCTCGTCACGAACACAAATTTGGCCTCGCGGCGGTGCGCGTGCCACGCCCGCACGAAACCCTCGCTATGGTTGGACACCATGTAGAAGCGGCGCACACCCGAGAAGCCGAAGTCATTCACGAAGGATACCTGGCCCCTATCATCGACCGCAAGTCCCCCCTCTATAAGCCTGGGCAGTTCTCCTGCTTCGCTTTTCATCTTTCCTCCCCGTGGACGAGTTGGTGTGTGTTGAACATCGACAAGAAAGCCTGGTTGGTGTATCGTGGATTATCTACGGACCTCAGCCGACGGGTGACGAGCAGCTCCTTGATCTGCTCGATGCCGTCGTCGATCAGGTATTTCGGCTTGAAGCCCAGCATTTCCTGGGCCTTCCTGCTGCTGACCCGGTAATTCCTCGCATCCTGGAACTTTATATCGACAAGCTCGATAACCAGGTCAGGAAAATGGTTCCGTACCTGGTACGCCAGGTCAACGATCCGCACATTCTGCCTGTGCAGGTTGAACACACCCGTATGGCCGGTCATTAGGTGATCGACGGCCGCCTGGGCGGCGTCGCTCACATGCAGCAGGGGCCTGAACTGGTTGCCTCCGTAGACGGTTATCCTTCCCTCGTTGTAGGCCCGCACCGTCAGCGTATTGACGACGAGGTCCAGCCTAAGGCGCGAGAAAAGGTCCCCGACACCGAAGAGCGTACCCAGGCGGAAAATGATAGCGTTCTTCGATTTCAGGAAACCTTCCGCGGCAAGTTTCGTGGAGGCATACACCGAAAGGGGGTTCAGGGGGGATTCCTCGTCGAGCTCACCGTCCTGGGCCCCGTAGACCGAGCAAGTGGACAGGAAAATGATGCGGCCGTCGAAATGGTCTGCCAGGAATTTTACCGATTCCTGATTAATCCTCAAGGTCACATCGGGATGCAAGGCGCACGCCCCATCCCCTACAAGCGCGGCGAGCCAGATGACGGCGTCTGCCCACTTGAGCTGTGGAAGCAGACGATCGTGATCCCGCACATCCCCGAATACGAAGTCCCCCGGCTTCCGATAGCATTCCTCGTACAACAGCGCATCGTAGACGCGGAACTGATGTTCGGAGCCGGACAAGATGTCCGTCACCGCGCCGCCTACGTATCCCGTCCCTCCCACGACTAGTACTTTCAACGGTCCCTCCTTTTAAGTTGTTCCTCTATGTCCTGGGGATGCTGTCCTGCCCCCAATGGGGCAGGACAGCATCCCTTCTCTTCCTTCCGTACGCCGCCACGAGATCGCTTCGCATCTTTCTGGCTGCCAGGTAGACGCGGCCGCCAAGGAGCATAAGTATCAGAGATTCAGCCAGGCTCAGTTTCTCGTGAAATAGATACTTCCACGGATACAGTGCAACGGCCCGGCGGAAGTAGTCTTTCTTGACGTCAAGGGCCTGCGTGCCGAGCGACACCGCTGCCTCGTAATAGGCGTTGCTGAATGCCTCTTTCTTCACCCTCAGGACCGGCCCCGGGAGGCTGGGAAGGGAATAGATCTTCTCGACGAGTCGTATGTGCTCTTGCGCCATGGAGGTCCCCTGCTCTCTGGACGACGCGCCACCCTCGTGCCAGCGAAAGGTCGCCAGGGCCTTCGGTATGCGGGCAAAGGGCCCCAGAAGGCCGGCCCTCAGCCAGAAATCGAAATCGGCCACGTAGCGGAACTGACCGTCCCTGCCCCCCAGCCGCTCGGCAACGCTCTTCCTGAAGAAGGCGCCCGGCCCCGGGATGCAATCGTGCCGTTTCAGCATACGTAAGTAATCGTATTCGGGCGTAACCCTGAGCCCCAGCTTAAAGCCGTTCTCGTCTATTATATACCAATCCGGATAGGCCACGAGAATTTCGGGCCGTTGGACCATAAGCTCGACCGCAGCTCTTACCACCCCCGGCAGAAGGGGGTCATCCGAATTCACCACGGCGATGATTTCCCCCCTGACCATTCCTAAGCCTTTATTCACCGTTCTTGTTTCCCCCATGTTCGGATGGGCTTCATATCTCAAATGTTTCGCATATTTCTTGATCACGGACAGGGTATCGTCCGAAGAGCCGTCGTCGAGGACAAGGTACTCGATATTCGGGTAGTCCTGCCCGATAACACTTAGAATCGTCTCTTCGATAAGCGACTGCCGGTTATAAGCGGGGGTGATGATGGAGACGAGGGGCAGTCGATCGTTTCCGTTCATGGTTAGACTCGGCTGGAACCCTCTTGCCCAGCTTTCTCCGGGGTACGGCCAAAGGCGATACGCCTGTACATCTCTATGGCAATAGATTTTATCTTCGTGTAGTCCAGTTTTTCCCTAGCCAGGAGATCGTTTGCCTCACTTGCTCGATCAACCAGTTGATCGTCGGTCACGGCGGTCCTCACCGCTTGCCCGACTACTTCCGTGTCATCCGGCGGGACGAGCATTCCAGTTCTTCCATGCTCTATCCATTCACCGGCGGCAGAAGTCCAGCTCTGGATCGGAAAGGCCCCCATAACAAGCGCCTCCAGGAACGACGTGCTGAGGGCGTCGCTGACGCTGAGACCAAGGGATATACGTGCCTTTCCATGGAGGCGGAGCATATCTTGATGGGACGTTCCTACGGGGACAATTATTGTTTTGACGCCTGTCACCTTCATGAATCGTCGCGCAGCAGCAACGACTTTATCTGAAGGCGAGTAGATCGCGATGGTATAACCGTGCAGCACGTCGGTTGTCTGCTCTAAAGCCTTTAAGCCGGCAAGCGCCCTCCCCGCCCAGCCCTGATATCCCTTGAGCATGATAAGGCGTCTTCCAGAGGTAGGGTGTTCCCGTAAAGGGGCAAGTGAATCTATGTGAAAGCCGCCTGCGTTAGGCATGATCGGAAGCATCTCGCCCCGGAATCCGAAGGCACGTCCCAACTCCGCGTCCCGCCGGCACTCGCAGGAGTAATAATCGCACGAACCGAGTACCTCTCTGATCCTGCGTTCGTGCTCGGGCAGTTTCCCAAAAAAATAAATATCGCTTCCCCAATTCGTGACAATCCATGGAGGGAACGTGTTCTTAAGCCTTTTCCTTGCCTCTAGCGTCAAATAGCCCGCAGCCTGCATCTCCAGCGAATGAATGATATCAGGTTTCAAAGTCCTGATCAATTTTACCAATTGGTTGACCCGATAATTTCGAATAGTCTTCCTCAAGAGAAACCTTATACCGGACGCTACGGGCTGGAAAGGCACCGATAGACCCCGGAACGAGACCGAGACATCCCCGTCCCTGACAAAAGCCGAGTGATGAACTGTAACGCCCCTTATGTCGGGATGGACTCGACCGAAATCGACGCTCGGGAACAGATGGATATCCCAGCCCTGGTCGGCAAGCTGGGCCACCCACCGGGCGACATGGATGCTGTGTGAGAATCCGACGATCAGAAGACGCATTCTATAGGCTGCCTGTTTCCTGCAACTTCACTTTCCTTGCTTACCACCTCTGGACAGTATGTTCTGGTATAATTGTATATGGCGACTCAAATATAAATCGAGGGTGTACTCGTTCCTCACCTTATCTACACCACGCATACCCATCTCGTATCGCTTCTCAGGCTGCCTAAGCAGCTCCTCGATGGCATGTCCAAAAGCCTCATGGTCTTTGTACGGAACCACGACTCCACAATGGGGCGCATCAATAGTATCGCTCAGGGCAGTGCCGTCAAAGGCGACGACAGGAGTGCCGCATGCCATCGATTCGACAGCCATCATACCGAAGGACTCGGCTAGCGACGGCATGAGAAAGAGATCGGATGCGGCGAGGATCTGGGCAATCTTCTTCTGATCATCTATCCAGCCGAACTCCATCAGGCGATACTTGCCGCGCAGAGCGTCAAGGGCTCCCCTATCGTTCATGGTAAGGAGATATGTCTGCTTCTCCGGGTTCAGCATCCTTAGAGACCGTTCGATGTAAACCGTGCCTTTATAGTCATAGTCCTTCGTGGCCCGGCAGGAAAGAACATGAGCTTCAAGAGGGATACCCAGGGCCCTGCGGGATTCTAGCTTGTCATACGGTTTGAAGATATCTACGTCCACTCCGAAGGGGATCAGGTGGCATGGAAGATGAGAGAGTATCGGGCTCCTCCGGACACGATCGTACATCCATTTAGAGGCGACGACAAGGATTAGCCTGGAATTTGCCATTATCCACTTCTTGAGTTGCCACTGGAAGGCCGTCGTGTCTTTCATGATGGGAAATAGACCGGCAAGGTTGGGACATTCGCCGCATCCGGTCAGCCATCGATCACAATCCAAAGGGTGAACGCAATGCCCTGTCATCGGCCATGGGTCATGTAAGGTCCAGACTACGGGACGCCTTTGACTCATAATGGGAACATTGAAGAGGCTGAAGAACGATGCAGACTGGATCAATTGGAGGTGGAGAATATCCGCCTTCCTGTAATAGGACGAATAATAGAGCCTTGCTGCGGAAACAGGAAGCACAGAGTGAAGAGAAAGGCGCTGTTCGAGCCGGGTCAGGAGGAGATCGAGGGCCAATGTTCCTCTCCGGCGCAGTAAATGGATAGCAGGCTCGTCCGATTGTTTCCATGCGACTGCCATGTCGGATCGGTGGCCGAGACTCCTTAAAGAATCGTGGAGCAGACGGCCATTGAACTGCTTGCCCATAAGATCGGCGGCGGTCACATAAAGTAGGTGCATCTGTGCTCGTAACGGTTTACGATAGTGCAATCTTAAAGGAAATGGAACTGATTCCGTTACTACATGCCGAGGAAATCAAAAAAGGATTCTCTGGCAGCCGCAAGAGTGAGATGTTTTTCGAAGCTTTTTCTGCCATTTGCTGCTACTGTTCTATAGAGGCTTCTATCGCTGAACAACGATTGCAAGATATCGATAACACCATCGGGAGCGAGGGTATGGCAGAAAACCGCCGCATCGTGTTCCTTAAGGAACCGAGACGGCGAGGCGTAGGATGGGCCATGAAAAAGTACAGGTCTTCCGGATGCAAGATAGGTGATCAGCTTAGAGGGGAAGCAAAGGCGCGCCTCGGTCTCGAAAACCGGGTCAAACCAATAGGGACAGTAGAGAACATCGGCCTCTGAGAGCAATCTGATCGTCTCTTCCTGGGAATGCCAGCCCAAAAACTCAATGCAAGCCTGTTTATGGGTAGTCACCGCGAAATCGCGGCCCAGTAACCTGATCCGCACTTTCCTCCCTGCGAGGCTCCATTGAACGGCATCGAGCGCGCTGATGAGGGATTTCCACTCTGCCGATGCATAGAGCTGACCTGCCACCCCTATGAGGAACTCTGGTCGTGCGTGAACCTCGGTGCCAACGGGCCGTGCAAGTCCCACACCCAGCCCGGGAACAACAGGTACTGCCCTTACGCCATAATCCTTGCCATACTGTTCCGCCATGGCCCACGAGGCTGCTGCCACACATGCGCTCGACCGCAGGGCCTTCTCGTAATGACGTTTGATCCTGCCCGCAGTAATAAAGTCGATCTTATGCTCCCGGAACCACCACCCCGGAGGGTCCCACACCTGTGTGTGAAGGGGGATATTGAGGCCCTTGGCAACGGGAAGGGCGAGCCGTATGAGCGTCTGACCCTCCAGGATGCACCACAAGAGATCTGGCCCGAATTCCTTTCCGAAACTGATGGCGCTTCGTGCCAACGATCTAATCCTGGCTTTGCTTGTGAGAGTCTCAATGGCGAACGAGCGGAATCTTTCAGATCTACCCAGCCCCCAATGTTCTCTGGGTCTACGACGCTCTGCATGGGGGACCCGGGTCCATCGCTCCGGAATCTCAGGGCTATGGGCAGGATGAATGACAGAAAAACAGCCTAGTGAGCCCTCCGGGAGAAACGAGCAAAGCTGATCAAGCACCAGGCCCGCCGTGTAGTTGGTACACGGCGGCATGTCGGTCAGAAGTAGGATCTTCAGGCTTGTACCTTCTTTTCTTTCACAGATTCAAGACGGGCTTTACGCTTCAGCGGAATGAATTGCGGACACAAATGCCTTTTGGGCAACCGCGGGGTCGAAGTCCTTTTGCGCTCTATCGAGAGCGTTTTCCCGGAGGTGAGAGCGCAATGCGGCGTTAGACAGAAGCCCCTGAATGCCGTGAGCAAGAGCGTCCGGATTATCCTCGTCCACGACCATGCCGCATTCGTGCTTTTTCAGATACCATGCGACAAAGCAATCCTTCGGGACATGGGCCAGGATCGGAACACCGGTAGCCAGGTAATCCCCGAGTTTCCCCGGGGCCGAAGTGGAGACAAGCTCCGGAATCTTGGAGTCGAAAGAAAACCCCAGAAAGAGAATGTCGGCCTGCCCTTGCACCCTTCTCACATCCTCGGGCGGCACGTGGCCGTGCAGAACGATGCGTGGGCTGTTAATCCCCCGCTTCTCCAGCAAACTCCGGTTCTGAGCCGCGTAGAGATGGAGCTCGATCGCCGGCATGCCCGCGAGCTCTATTGCGGAAATCAGGTTTCGAAAGGCGCCGAGATTGACGTGGTAGATCGCGCCGGTATAGGTGATTATGTTCGGTCCTTCCCGGCGCCCTTTCCTTCGGTCGTTGGGGGCTTCTGCCGCAGCAAAAGTTCCGGTCGGATTCCTGACGAGGGCGATACGGGCCCCGGGGTGTCGCCGGTCGATCTCTCGCTTAAGGAACTCGTTCGGGACGATGATTGTGCGGGCCTTCCTGAAGGTGATTTTCTCTACGAGCTGTGCTTCTTTCCGGCCATCGTCAGGCGGCCACTGGTAGGTAAAATCGTCGAAAAGATAGGGAATGAAGCGAGCCCCCGTGATGCGGGCGGCGACATAGGCAGCAGGCAGGTCGATCGGATCGCCCGAGGCGCCAATGACCGCCCGGCTGTCGGATATGTCAAGCATGTAGGCGATTCGGAAACCACGCGTAAGGATCGCTGAGAACAGATTGAGCCACCGCACGACGGCGTAATCGGTATGGGAGCGCGCCTGCCATTCCGGCGGTAGCCAGTAATACGTGCCCGGAAGGCGACCTATAAAGTCACCGTGAATGCCTGATTCATAATCCTGCGAAGAGATGAGGCAATAGCGCGATGCGTCGATCCCTTCCAGAAGCCTTTTGATCACTACGGCCTGGCCCGACCACTCTGGAGGTAGTACGTGAGAGACGAAGGCGAAGTTCTTGAGGTACTCATCGCCCTCTCCCCTTTTCCGTAGCAAGCCGGCCATCCTCGACAACAGGCCGAGGACAAGCAGACGTGCTCCGGCCAGCGAGAATCGAAGAAGGGTCCGTACACTTCGGACAAACTTAGCGACAGGGTAAGCGACCGCCGCCACCGGGATCAAGACATGACCCATTAGCCAGATGAAGAGCAGGCCAGCAAATTTCAAGGAATCGCGTCTTGGCAATAGCACCTCTTTAATCAATCTTTTTGGCCGGTCACCGGTCTCAGCCGTACCCTGCCGTTCTCTTTTTGGACCCTGTAAAGCCCCGGATCGTGAGTGGTGTTTTCGTCAAAGAGAGTCCCGTACGTGGCCCAGAACGCGGGGTCCGCGTTGATGACCCACACGTAGTCAAAAGCATAGCCGAGACCCTGATCCTCACCGCTCAGCACCTTTGCCCACTTAGAAGGTGTCCAATCGCATTCGTAGGGATCAGGCGGAGCGCCAGGTGAGCGAAGTGACCAGCAGTAGTAAGTGCGATTATTCAATCGTGGAGCGATCTCATAGGAGAGGACATAGTAAGGCAGTCCCGTGCTGTGCTCGTAGATCAGATAAATGGCGGAGCCGAGGGGCGTCACGCGACGGACCATGTCGGTACCGCCTGATTCTGCGCTCCGGACCATGTCTGAAATCGTTGGCTCATGCGGCAGCCAAAAGGCCAGGGAGGCGCGAAGCGGCGCAAGCGAGGGGAAGATAACTGCGAGAGCCCTTGTACATGTTTCGTTTTGGCTATAACAAAGGTCCTTTCGCCGCCTCCTTCGGCCGTTACCTAAATATTTATGTATTCGCTTTCTTGCTTTCTGCCATGCGGATGAGAAGGCCGAAAAGGTAGCAGCAGTAGGCTCAAGACAAAAGCACCACAGCCTCCTGCGAGGCACGGAATCTTCGAATGCGGAACATCAGAGCACAGTTGCAATCATCCCGAAGATGAAACAGGCCGGCTCCTCTTCGAGCCGGTTTAAACATGCCAGCGCGCAAGTCACTCTTTACGGGCGACGATCGGGAAAAAGAGCATTCCACCAACGTTTTCTGCCTCTCCTGATATGAACGTGAAACCATTGCTTGTCATTGTCGGGATAAGGCTCGGGTTTCGATATCCAGGCTATTCTGCCCCCGCACTGCCTAACCAGTTCTTTCATCATCTGAGGGGTGCGAAGCACGTCCCCCACCTGTTTCGCACCCAGAGACTCGTAGTAGTGCTCTTTTGTCACGGGCGGGAGACCATCCGCAAACTGCATGGCAAATACCCCTTCCGGCCGAAGGGCCCTTAAAACATGAGATACTTGTCTCGTCAGTGTCCGGTTATCGATATGCTGAGTGACGAGATGCGAAATAGCGAGACCAAAGTAGCTGTCAGGAAGAAGCTCAAGCTCTGATTCAAGCCACACTCTTTCGAAACACCCCTTGATCCGCTCAAACGCGGTCGGAATAATGTCCACCACGTGCACTTCCAGGCCTCTCTCATGCAAATGCCTTATGTCCCTTCCGCCTCCGACTCCTATCTCAAGAACGGGAGCACCTCGGTCGAGGATCTTGGAGATTCTCATGCGTTCCCACAAGCTGGGTCCGCCGTAATCAGAAATGTAGTACGAATCTGGAGTATTATGGCACTGTTCCCACCACCGTTGCATCTCATCCATTGCGGGCAACCTTCTTACCTTTGCTCCGCGCACCATCGGTTAATCTTTTCTTCAATCGCCTGAAAAAATCGGAAGGATTGGCGAGAAGGAAGGCAAAAATATCGATGCTGAAACGCAACAATAGAATAAAACGGCTTCCTGCCATCCAGGTCTTGAGGGAAGGGAAAAGACGGACTCCGCGCAATTGCCAAAAATCTCCGGGAAGCAAATACCGGTAGTAGAGCGGTTGAAGGGGCTGGTAAAAGATCGCCCACAGAGCGAATATTGATGCGGTCCATGACTTTGGGTACGCCTCCCGCACTGCCTTGCAGTAATGATGATAGAGCCGAGCAGCGCCTCTTTTTCTGAAGGCCTTATCAATATCCCTATCCTCGTCGAAGATCTTTCGCACGTAGTATCTTAGGCATCCGAACTCCCTCCTCGGATGTTGCATGGCGTTTCCATCGTGGGAGAGTATTTTGCACAAGGGCTCGTTTATGGCAAGAATCTGAGCCTGTCGAGAAATTCTCCGCCACATGTCCGTATCTTCGAACCTCTCCATCTGTTCGTCAAAACCACCCACTTTTTCCAACACCGTCCTTCTCACCATGACGCTGCAAAGGACGATCGTCAGAGGAAGCAAAAATGCTATCTCGTGATAGAGCCATCCTGACCCTCCTGTCTGGTAGATATGCAAGACATCGGCATTTTCACCGAAGCAGATGGCTTGACCGTAGACCATACCGTAGTCCGGGTTCTTGTCAAGATGCTCGACCTGCCCCGCAAGGGTGTGAGGCAGAAAAATGTCATCGGAATCAAGAAAGGCGATGTATTCTCCCCGGGCTTTCGCGATCGCCCGATTCCTCGCACGAGAACGGCCATGATGCTCGAGGCAAAGGTATCTGATCTTGTCCGACAGATGTTCGATAGCTCGTCGAGTTTCATCAGTAGAACCATCATCCGCAACAATCACCTCGAAATCAGTGTAAGTCTGGTCGAGCACACTTTTGACTGCGCGCTCACACAAGAATGAGCGGTTATAGGTGGGGATAATAACGCTTACTCTAGGCACTCTTCCTACGCTCGAAGAGCTCGGGAGACAAGGGCCGACAGCCTTTGCTTTCCCGTGTCAAGGAGGAGATTGATGAGCTGAGCAACATAGGCTCTATCGCTCGCAAATCCCAAGGGATCGTAGAGAACGTATTTCAAGTAATGAACAACACGCGACATGCGTGCATTGCCTGAGACCCGGCTCGCGTGCAAGTGAGCAGCGCTGAAAGCCTTCATCCTCACCCGATGGACTTCACGGGGCAGGCCCTGAAGAGAGAAAACCTTCTTTATGAGCCGGATATCTTCTTTGGCCATCCGACGCCCTTTCATGGCCAGAGACGTTGATGACGGGTGAATCCTGAAAGTTGCAAGGGTCTTTGGTATGCGGGCGAAGGATCCGTGAAGGCCGAGCCGTAGCCAGAAGTCAAAATCACCGACATACTTAAACTGCGGATCCCGTCCGCCCGTGAGGTCAATGGCCTGTTTTCTCATGAAGGCGCCCGGGCCCACAATGCATCGATGGCGAGATACCATGAAGACATAATCATACTCGGCTACCTTCTCCAAATGAAGGAATCTGGACTCGTCCGATATGTAATACCAGTCCGGATAGGCTACGAGGATCTCCGGCCGCTCAGCCAGGAAGGAGACGGCCTCGCTCACCGCGCCAGGAAGAAGTGGATCATCGGCGTTCACCACACAGATGATGTCGCCCTTCGCGAGCTGAAAACCCTTGTTTACGGTCAGAGCCTCCCCCATGTTCTCGTGGGACTCCCAGCGTATCCTGCTGCCGTATTTTACAAGTACCTCTCGTGTGTTATCCTTTGACCCATCATCGAGTATGATGTATTCCAGGTTCGGGTAGTCCTGAGAGAGCACACTTTGGATGGTCTCATCGAGGAAAGACGCTTGGTTGTGAGCAGGCGTGATGATGCTTACCAGGGGAAGGTCTGCTTTGGCGCTCTTCTTTCTGTCCACCTCGATTCGTCCGTGTAAACCCTCATAATAGGCGACAACTCTCCGAGCTATGGCGGTCCGGTCGGCGTGCACCCGCAAGATTTGGACGTTCCTGCGGGCTGCATGATCGACGAGTATGTCGTCATTCATCGCGCGAACGAGCGCCTCTTTGATCTCATCCGGGTACAGGTTGCGGGCAAAAAGCACGTTCTCTTCGTCTTTTACGACCGGCATTATGGTTTCGAGGGGAGAGACGATCGGGAAGGCTCCGCACGCCATTGCCTCGTACAGGGAATTCGGAATGCCATCGACCAGCGAGGGGGCCAGCATGACCCTTGCCCGCTTCATCAACTCTAGCACTCCCCCCCTTGGAATCCGTGTGTCGATGTGGCATGACGTCTTTATTTCCTCCGGCAAGGTATGAAACCATTGCCTGACGTCTGGAAGGGATGCCAGCATATATATCTCGCAAGGCGTGATCTTCTCCCAGGCTTCCATTATTGCCTCGAGCACGGGCAATGCCTTGGACCACGGGCACTCGTATGCCTTGGGCCATACGATTATCCGTTCGCGCTTCGAGGGCGGGGTCTTTCGCGCATCGGCAAATTCCTCTATATCGATGCCCCCCGTGCCTGGTACGGGCGCTATTTCGGCGATCTTCCCGGCCGGTGCGCCCAGGTCCTGGAGATACTCAAAGTTCTTCCTGTTGTCGGTAATGATCTGATCGCACTCCTCCAGCACCTTCCGAATGTGCGGGGAGACCTCGGGATCTGTCCTCGTCAGCGTCAAATCGGAGCCGCCCCTTGTCTGGACTACCAGCTTATAGCCGTATTCGATAGGGCCAAGGCTTTTCATAATATCTAAAAAGAGGAAAGAAACAGGATCTAGGCCGAAGAGATGGATGATGTGCGGCCGCCAATAGGCGACGATGTCCGCCAGCCATTTTTCCGGCCGTGGAAACCCGTATGCCAGGTAGGCAGTATTCCCTTCTCTTATCTGCTCGGGGGTGGGATAGAGCGTTTTCCTTATATTTAGGTCGAGTCCTTCGGGAGGCTCGGCATGAGCTAGATAGGTACGGACGGGCCAATCAACAGGCGGAGGATCGGAGGGTATTGAAAAAAAACGGATGTTCACCCGTGAGCCGGCGAGCAGATCGATCCAACTGTGCACATGCGTGCTGAGAGGATGGCCAATGAAGAGTATTCTTGCACCGCCGGGATAAGGATCGTTCTCAAATGTGCTTCGCATTCTGCTAATCTAAGGTCGAAGGCTCGTCAATGTAACTTTGGCACCACAGCTCGAATATCATCAATAGCCAGGGTTGCGACCAGTGCACCTTTCCCAGATAAAAGGCTTCCTTGATCCTCTGGACCTCTTCCACCTCGAGATATCCTCTCCGTCTGACTGCGCCATCGGAAAGGGCTTCGTCCAGGACCTCCTTGAGCTGTGCTTTCATCCACGGACCAAAGGGCATAGTAAAGCCTCTCTTCTTCTGGAGATCGATGTCTTCGGGAAGTATACCCAACTTATGCCCTGACTCTATGAGGATCCTCTTGCAGCCGCTTTCCCGGTAGCTGATCTCATGCACGGGCTTTTCGGTTCCTCCTGTCTCTCCCAATTTCGCACGGGCAGGCAGCGAGAAAGCGAGGTCGATCAGGGGAACGTCAAGGAAAGGGACGCGCACCTCAAGGGAATGGGCCATAGAAACCGCGTCTATGTCGCGCAGGAGCTGATTGTTCGTGTATCCGCGAAGGCAAAGGGCCGAGACCCTCTCCACAGCGTTCGCGTCGGGCAGCTCATCGATCGCCCTCAAATCGAGCTGAAGAGATTGACCGGCTTGCGCCTCCATTCTCAAGGCGGGATCGAGGAGCTGCTGTGCACCGTAAGCCCCGAAGATCTGATAGTTGTTCCCGTAGCGGGTGATGAACGCTTGATC
>Ga0187878_1002318_pt1 | contig 17089 bp, 15 predicted proteins | sample June2016WEW_17_1_FD_132979 | JGI IMG/M metagenome (GOLD analysis project Ga0187878, IMG submission 132979) | Peatland microbial communities from SPRUCE experiment site at the Marcell Experimental Forest, Minnesota, USA - June2016WEW_17_150 | ecosystem: Environmental > Terrestrial > Soil >...
ATCATGATCGGGATATTCACTGGGTCTGGGGATGCGATTTGGCGCGCAATGAGGATATCCTGGTCCCTGCCTGCGCGGTCTACCATCCTTACCACCTGGACGATGTCTTTCTCATGAATACTCATACAAACGGCATTGCTGCGGGGAATACCATTGAAGAGGCCGTCGTTCATGGTCTTGCCGAGGTCATCGAGCGTGATGCATGGAGCATTGTGCGGTATACACGTAATTACAGCGATGCCCTGTTTATTGAGGATGAGCCTGCGAACCAGTTCATAATTAAAATCTTCGATAAATTTGAGCTGGCGGGTATTGAGATTGTTGCTAAAGACATTACTTCGGATATAGGAGTTCCTGTCATTGCCGCCTTTTCCCGCGACCTGGTTTATCCAACCATGAAACCTATAGACGGTTTTGGCGCCCATCTTGATCCCCGCGTCGCCATGATCCGTTCCCTTCTCGAAATTGTGACCACCAGGGCTTTGTTAATTCAAAAATTCGGTATCGAGGGAATATGCGAACCCATAACGGCTTATCTTGGCGAACATGAAGGCAACCATGATCCTCGGTTTTACGCGTATAATAAGAAGGGCCTTCGTAATATTGAAGTGGATTACAGTAAAGATATCCTGCTAGATGTCAGGAATATAATTGGAAAACTGGAAGCAAGAGGCTTGGAACGGGTAATTGCGGTAGACCTTACAAGGCCGGACACAGGCATTCCGACTGTACGCATGATCGTGCCCGGGCTTGAGGCATACTGTTATGACAGGACAAGAATCGGGGTTCGTATTCTGAAAGATGATTAAATTTCATTTGAATGGGCAAGAGAACTGATGAAGCGGGCCATCTTATAGAGCACACGCTCACGGGCCTGGTGATGTGGAACATGCCCGCAGTTAGATACGATGAAGCCCTCCACCGGACCACCCACCTGCGATATAATCGATTCTACCTGTGCACTTGTTCCGTATTCGTCGTCTTCCCCCTGGATCACGAGGAGGGGACAGGTAATCCGAGAAAGGTATTCTTCAATATTCCAATTGCGAAACCAGGGGGCGAGCCACGTTTCGGCCCAGGCATGAAACATCAGATCCGTGTTGCTCTTATGAAATTTATTCAGACGATCCTTGAGACCGGTTGTCCCGTACGACTCGACGGCCTGGCGTATACCGGTTATTGTTACATCTTCAACAAAGACGTGTGCCGCTTCTGTGATAACCCCGCGAACCTTGTCTCCATGAATGGCTGCAAAAATAAGGGCGATTGAGCCACCATCGCTGTGGCCGATTAGGATGGCATCATTGATGTTGGTCTGTTTCAACACATCGGGGAGGCTGTTCGATGCCTCATCATGGAGGTAGTGAACGTTTCTTGGAATATTGAGAGCGTCAGAACTTCCATATCCCCAGCGCTCGCATACCAGAGCGGGCAATCCGGTTATAGTGCTCAGGCAAACAGGAAAGTCACGCCACTGAGCGATACTGCCGAGTCCTTCGTGGAGGAAGACAAGCGTTGTTGGGCTCTTGCCTGAATCATCGGACACCGGATCGATAAATTGAGCGAAGAGGCGATGGTGGGCGGCGTAAATATAAAAACTGCTTTGCGAATAACGTCTTTTTTCAAGCAAGCCGAAAACCTGTATAAATCATGGTCCACTTTCTAGTTCATCAAGCTTTTTCTTCAAATCCTCGACCAGTTTATCCTGTTCATCTACCTGCATACGCCAATGATGTCTCTGGGAATAATTTGCAGACTGATTCATATTCGACCGGTAGCTTTCCGCATCACTTTTTGCTCTTTCCAATTCTTCCCTGGCGGCTCTGATTTTTTCTTCTTTTTCCGTTCTCTTTACATCGGCCTCCCGATATTTTTGCATTTTTGCTTCGCTTTCTTTTTCCGACTCTGATTTTTGTTCTATCGTAATATCGGGCAATGACTGCTTGGGTACGGCTTTGACTCCGGGTGGGGGGTTATCGGTGATGACAACGGAGCCGTCCTTGTCAATATATTCGTAAAGTGTTTCTCCGTATGCTTCTCCTGATATAGCAATCCATACAACCATTACCAATGTCAAGAACACAGCTGGTATTAAAATGCGTAATTTGTAAGCAGCCATTATTTCGTTCCTCCTCATGTCGAAGTCTTTTGATAGAAGAATATTCTCAATCTACTTAAATGTCAACGGACCCTATCTTTATAATAGGTCTTTTTTTACTAATATGTCGTGGTATCGTTTTCCCTGCCTGAGATATTTGGCGAAAGATCCTTTAAATAGTCCTTTCCTGGGACGAATGACCCGATCCGGAGGAGAAAATCAATGATGCATAGTTTACGGCACTGCGTGTTTCTCGCTCATTATAGGTGTCAAAATGAAGAATGTCTGCACGGCTTTCTGCAAACAGGCTGGCTAAAAGCAGGATAGCAGGAAGACCGCAGACATGGTATCTGTCCTGGGTTTCAACTGCGTTTTGGAAGACATTTTCCGGTTCTCCCCGCGCAAGGAAAGAGAGCATTGTTTTATCATTGGATGTTGCCTGAGGCAGAATGGCATCCGCCGGCAATTGGTCTCCAAATTTGGTTCCAATGTGGGAAAGGTCGACACCTGCCACAATAAGGGTACGGTTGTTTCCCCCTTGCATTAACTTCTTCATCGCATCCACCATCCCCCGGAATCTCTCGTCAGCGAGAATATTTTTCTTTTGGTAGATAAACTCATGAACGCCCCCACACAGAATCGCTACTATTGAAAAGGGTCTCTCCAGATAATGGTGCAAAAAAATGGTTTGAAATTCGATGGAATGTTCCGTCATATGGCCAAAATCGTCCGATGTTAGTGTTCCTTCAGGTAAGTTCCTCTTTAATTCTGAGATGAAATTTCTGTCCGTCTCGATTTCTCCATAAGGTGTTACATAATTTTTTTCGGAGATACAATAAAGCCCTTCCTGCTCTTGGTGATTGATCCCGAAAATAATGACGAGGTCATAGTGTCTGCCCTTCAAATAGCGGTAAGTGTTTATATAAGTTTCTTTGGCAACCTTGATATCAATATGTGGAGCGAGGATACCCATGATATTATCATGGGTATATCGTAAATTATCCTGATTGAGATTATTTTCAACATCCTGTATAAATTGGACAAGCTGACCAGGTTCTGCCGCATAGGATTTTCCGGCATGGACAGGGAGACGATTTTGCCGGCTGCTGAATTCGCTGCGAAGCCTGCTCATTTTATTTTTGAAGGATTCGCTGTTTAAAAGACATGCACTGTCAAGCATTTCAATAAAAGATTCGATTTCAGAGATATAAACAATGCTGCCACCCTGCTGTTTCATCATTATCATCTGAATATCCCTGAGGTCATGCTTGCCGTCAAGGTACTGCAGGATGGAAAGAGTCTTGATATCGAGGGCGATACCATGGTCGGTCAAGTGGTAAGGATCATGAAAGGCGATCATTTGACGACCTTTAACTGTTGTGGCAATCGGTTGAATATCCCTTCTCAGAACAGGCTTATCCATATGCTCTCCACTTTGATAACCTTTTTATAATAGTATTTGTCGGAAATTGCAACTTTAACAGTTGCGAGCAAGGGGAAATTGCATGCTGTTTGATAGTATAATAGCGGATTTGATACTGCATATTCTTGTTAATAGGCCTTTTATGCATGATCTCTGAAAATGCAGTATGGTATAATATTTGCTAGTAAAAATACAAAACATGGTGTCTAAAAGGGGGGGTATAATGGAGAAGAAGATGAGAATTGCCATAAATACCGGGGGAGGAGATGCACCCGGACTTAATGCAGTTATTGAAGCCGTTGTCATGGCTGCCTACAACAGGGGCTGGGAAGTGTACGGTATCAAGAACAGTTATACCGGCCTCCTTAATACGGATGAAGTTATTCGTTTGACTCCGGAAATAGTAAGTCACATTTCCAACACCGGGGGTACGATCCTGGGGACAACAAACCGGGGCAATCCATTTCAAATGCCGGTAACAAATATGGCCGGTGAGGTCGAAATACGTGATGTATCGGATAAGGTTATTGAAAATTTTAAACGCCTTCGATTTTATTGCCTGGTAGCGGTCGGCGGTGACGGCAGCTTAGGAATTGCTTATGATTTATTTAAGAAAGGATTACCTGTCGTCGGCGTGCCCAAGACCATAGATAATGATATCTGTGAGACGGTAATCACCTTTGGTTTTGATACTGCCGTAAGTATAGCTACAGAGGCCATTGACCGTCTTCATTCCACAGCCAAGTCACATGAACGGGTAATGGTTGTAGAGGTCATGGGGCGTCATTCGGGGTGGATTGCTCTGAACAGCGGCTTATCCGGATCGGCGGATGTTATTATCATTCCGGAGATACCATTTCATATTGATAAGGTCTGCGATCACATAATGGACTATGATGTTCGTGGGCAACATTACTCAATTGTTGTCGTTGCAGAAGGGGCATCCCCTGCTGGTGGTCGTATTATTGACAAAGGTAAGGGAGAAATTGGCCGGCAGGATGTCGTTCTGGGTGGTATAGGGGAGTATTTAGCAAAGGAGATTGCAACACGTACGGGTAAAGAGACACGCTCCCTGGTTCTTGGCCACTTACAGCGCGGTGGTCCCCCTACAACATTTGATCGTCTGGTAGCCCTCCGTTTTGGTGCGGCGGCCGTTCGCAGCATTGGGGAGAAAAAGTTCGGTACAATGGTGGCCCTTGATCCGCCGCATATAAAGGCAGTTCCCCTTGAGAAGATAATTGGACGTATAAAAAATGTTCCCATTGATAGTGATAAAATTAAGACGGCTAGGGAAATCGGGATCTCTTTCGGGGATTAAGTTGCAGCGTTCGAAAGATAAAAATTAGTGGCTAAGGATTATACCTGACTTCATGCTGGTCGATTTCTACCAGCATATTCCAATGCCTGATATGCGACTCTTCACAGATACCGTTTGATCCACCGGTTTAGCGGAATTGTTCCGGCACTTTGTAAAGGCCGCCCGACCACGCCACGAGATCGTCCATGGACCGGGCTGCGAGGAGCGAAGTGTTCGCCTCGGCCAGGTCGATTCCCAGATCCTCCGGTGTTTGAACGATCCTCCGCCTTCTCAGATCCGCTGTCTCTCCGGCTTTAGCCTGCGTGCCAAGGTCTGTATCGCCGGCAACGGCCTTTATGGCCGCCTCCCTCTCCTGCAAAGTGACGCACTTGTGGAGGTGGGCGATCCCTTTCTCGGAGACGATCTGCGTAACCGCATCGCCGTAGATCATGACCGGCGGCACTCTGAGGCCAGCCCGCTTCATCAGTTCCCAGGCGTCAAGCCTGTCCACGAAGCACTGGATTCCCTTCGGCCCACGGGTCTCAAGTATCTGGACGACGAGTTTGCGGCCCCGGGGCATATCGCCGATAAGGCCCGGTTGCATACCACTCTCCTCGCCCACCTTAACCCATGTTGCGCTGGAATGGCGCCGTCCGGGCGCGTCGCATCCCATGTTGGGCGCGCCGCCGAATCCGGCGATACGGTCAGCCACGGCAGTGGAGCTGTTCCCGTACCGGTCGATCTGGAGCGTGGAGCCCACGAAAGCGTCCACGGCATAGTGCCCCACAGCCTGGCAGAAGGCCCGGTTCGACCGGAGGTTCCCGTCGGGTCCCACGAAGAAGATGTCCGACCGGGCTCCCACATAATCCTCCGTTCCTACCTCGGAACCGAAGGAATGGATTGACTCCACAAATCCCGCTTCAATGGCCGGGATCATGGTGGGATGAGGATTGAGGGCCCAGTGAGTGCATATCTTGCCCTTGAGACCGAGCCGCTCTGCGTAGGTGGGAAGGAGGAGTTCGATGGCCGAGGTCGCGTAACCGATCCCATGGTTGAGGGAACGCAGCCCGTATTTGGCATAAATCCCCTTGATCACCATCATGGCCGTTAGGACATGCACATCCCTGATGTGGGCCGGGTCCCGGGTAAAGAGGGGCTCAACATAGCAGGGTTTTCCGGTGGGGATGACGAAATCGACCCAGTCGCCAGGAATGTCCACTCGGGGCAGTTTCTTAACAACCTTTTCTACCTGGGCGATTACAATGCCCTGTTTAAAGCGTGTCGCCTCAACAATCGCCGGCGTATCCTCCGTGTTGGGGCCGGTGTAGAGGTTGCCGTTCTTGTCCGCCAAAACACCGACTACGAGTGCGACCTGAGGTGTAAGATCGAGGAAGTAGCGGGCAAAAAGCTCAAGGTAGGTATGAATCTCCCCGATCTGCATCTTCGCTTCATTGACCAGCCGCGTTACCTGAACGGCCTGTGGTCCGGAGAATGAGAAGTCGACCTTAGCGGCAATACCCCGGCTGAATATCTCGCAATGAGCTGGAAGAGCGATAACCGACTGTACCATGTGAAGTCCGTTGACCTTCGCAGGATCGACCTTACAGAGGCAGTCGGCCAGGAAGTCGGCCTGCTTCTGATTGTTCCCTTCCAGGGCAACACGGTCTCCCGGGCGGATGATCATCTCCAGGAGAGCCACGGCGCGGGAGGGCTCGACGATCTTGCCCTTGCCTCCTTCGGTCAGGGGTTTTGCGCCGGCCATTCTCTTATTGTACTCTTTCTTACGGCAATCCCAGTCATCTCTGGCATGTATAACCTGCGCTCCCATAGAATCACCTCCCGGAATATGAAAAAAGTGGCGTCCCGCAATCCAGGTGCGGAACACCACCCTCATTCACAATACATAACTAGCTCGTCTTTGTGTGAAAGACGTGATCCAGATGTTCCTTGTCGGGCATGTCGCTCGCTGTCAACTTACAGATGATGAAATAGGCGATGAGGGACACGATGAAGCCCGGTATAATCTCATGGATGTCCTTCATGCCTGGAAGGTAAAATCGCAGGCCAAAGCGCCAGATCACGGTAGTGGCAATACCGATGATCATGGAATAGAACGCCCCCTTCCCTGTTCCCCACCGCAGGAAAAGACCGCCAAACACGGCCGGGAAGAAGCCCGCCGTAAACACGGCCCCCGCAAAGGCCGTTAGCTCTACGATGCCGGCCGGCGGATAGAGCGTAATAACGAAAACGATGGCGCTGTAGATCCACATTAACCACTTCGTGTAACTTACCTGCACCTTTGGCTCCAAAGGCCTTACAACTTTCCATATGTCACCGACGAAGGCTGTGCCGACAATGATCGATACGGCTGCGTAGGAAGACATGCCGGCCGCGAACAATCCGGCCATAACGGTCCCCGTTACCCAGGGATTTCCGAATTTAGCCAGCATGAATCCGACAACTTCGTCCGTATGCTTGACGAGATAGGCGGCTTCCTGGTCCGTAGCCATCCCGTGAACGAGGGCGCCCACTGCAAAGACACAGGCCAGTGAAATGCCCAGGAAGATCGGGGTGGCAATCATCGCGAACTTCATGCTTTTCGCGTTGTCAATGGAGTAAAACCGGATTAAACAGCGGGGTTCGGCTATCTGTTTCATGCCCACGGCAAGGCCGATACTGGTGATGTATGCGAAAGAAACGAGGGTGCAAAAGGTCATGAGGCCGTTTCCCATGGGTTGTCCTTTTGCCGTCAGGTGCGCCGTGTTGGCAACGCTGTACATGAGAGGTTCCCAGCCGCCCACGTACATGGCCGGAATCATGACCATGAGAATGGCCACAAAGAACATGATGAGACCCTGCACGGCATCCGTCCACAGGACGCTGTACATGCCACCCATGACTGAGTAGAGGGTCGTAATAAAAATAACCAGGAATGCACCCCACGCATAAGGTATATCTAGCGTGGAGTGCAACAGATGGGCGCAGCCCTTGGCAATCGCCGTCATGTACCACAGGGTAGCGAACAGGATGATGACAGCGGAAAAAATTCTGATGGCTTTGGAATATTTGCTCTTGTAGCGGAAGTCAAAATAATCGGGGATTGTGACGGAGCTCAGCTTGGCCGTCTGTACCCTCATCCTCGGACCCAGTAGGAGCCAGGAGATCATGCAGAAAACCACCCAGTAGAAGCCGACCCACACCCAGGAGAGACCCGCCTGAAACGAAAAGCCCGCCTGCCCGACGTATGTATTTGTGCTGATGAATGTAGAAAAAAAGGCAAGTGCAATGGCCCAGCCGGGTATTGACCTCTTTGCGACATAAAAGGCGTCGACACCTTCGGCAGCCCTCTTCTTGAACCACTGGCCTATCCCCAGACAGAACGCCGTATAGACGATCATGATGACTAATATGGCCCAATATTTTGCTATGTATTCCATATGACTGTTCTCCTTTTAAAATGAAAGACAGCTTATGTGGACAGGCTTGCAGAAGACTGTAATCGGCAATTCAACAGAATCACGGATCAGCCTACACTGCACGTGCCCCCCTTTTCGTCATCACCTTCTTCTTCGCCATGAAACACTACCTTCATTCGTGAAACGATGATCGCATTGATGACAGTAAGAAGGATGATCCCCCAGTAACCCATTCCCGTCATAAAATCCATGACCGCACCCCCTTAGTCAGATTAGCTTTGATCTATAAGGCCTTATTCCTCGAAACTTGCTTCGACCTTGCCTCTCCTATGACAATAGATCTCTTATCTTCATTCCGGACTCGATAAGCCTGCCCCGAACTTGATACGGCGAGTTCCAGCATTATCGCTGTTCCGACCTCTATTCCCGCGCATACACGCCCATCAATGCACCTTCTGCCAGAATATGACCTTTCATGGCCTCAACGAGCTCGTCTTTTTTTGCACCTGACTTCAGATTTGTCGACCCATCTAAGGCATAAACCCTGAAGAAGAAGCGATGCTCGCCTGCAGGCAAACAGGGGCCGGAATAGCCCACCTGATCGAAGTCATTCTTGCCCTGCCTGGCACCGAAATCGAGTTGCCCCGTTTTGGCTACGGATTGGGGAAGGTTCGTTATACCGGCAGGAATATCATAGATTACCCACTGTACCCAGTTGCCCGTCGGGGCGTCCGGCGTTTCACAGATGATGGCAAAAGACTTTGTACCTGCCGGGGCATTTTTCCACTCTAAGGGAGGCGATATGTCCACGTCGTCACAGGTATACTTGTCCGACATTGACTTTGCGTAGCCGAAAGCCGGGCTTTTAACTTCCATGACAGGCCCCTTCTTTGTCGTATCTTCAATCCGAGAGCAGGAGACGAACACCAGAAAAAGAGTCAGAATAATCGACGCGAAAACAAATCTTCTTTTAAGATGCATTTTTGATTACCCGCCTTCATGCTTAACAGAATACTAATTACCGCTGTACCGGTTATCTGAGGAAACGATCCAGAATGACTATCTTTGACATAAAACCTGCTCTCTTTTGAATAACTGGTTTTCAATGATCCGTTGGTATATTCGTATGATGTGGAAGAATTAAAAAAATGATGTTCAGGGGAATGGTAAGTATGCTTTATTATATATCAATAATTTCGTTTAATGTCAAATATGAAAAGGATCCCACTGTGTGTGATTATTGTCGTAAACCAGATCATAGCTCACTGTTCTGATTTTATTGATTAAGTCTATGTCTTAAACTTTATGAATTATAGTAAGGAATGAATATCTAAAGGCTTTCAGGCCGGGATAGGGGGTTGGGTAGCTTGATTCTACCCAAAGGCGGATGACGGGAAACCTGACCGAAAGGACGGTTGGTTGTGACGTCACATCAGAAGAATCGAGACAGCCACCTGAAGAATGATAAAGACAAGAGTGAAGGCGATTACACCCCACATAAAGGGTTTGATGACATCTTCAATATCATCCAGGTTATCATGCCACGGTCTGGTTCTTATATAGTTCTGAAAACGGTTGATCATTTCTCCTCCGTTTTTTAAAAGTCTGATCGCTACAAAGCTCATTTTCCAGCAATCGCTGAATGAAGCAATCTTAGCAATCTTTTCTCCATTCCTTCATGCACAAATAAAAAGAAGCAAAATTGATACCAGTGGCAAAGGCAGAGAATTATTCAGCAGGACCTGGCACAACTGATTCAATCATCTATATCTTATATCGGCAAAAGAGATAAAAAAATTAATAATATAAATCAAAAAGAAAAAACTTTTTGAACCAAATTTGTGATGAAGATAATGATGGCCTTATTTACTAAGGAATGGCTGAGGAGGAAAAATCGGGATTTTTCACTTGACAAGATGCTTAGATTTGCCGATTTTAAAAATCTATATTACAAAGCCAAATAGAAAAATATATCGGTTTTTCTTTTTAACTATTTAATAATTATTATATTTGAGGAGACTCAGATCGGTTCCGCTTTTTTATTTGATTAGATTGGGGATTGTCTGTTTTCTGACGGTAAGGACATGAAAGTTTTGTAAGGTTGAGTTTGCCTGTAGAAATAGAGCTTTTTTGTTTTCTGCGAATCTTTTGTGATGAGATTCATCTTATTCCTTTTTTCGATTTTTAGGCAGATTCACCTCAGGTAGCAGAATTAATCGCGGCGGTAGTTCCTGGGCTCCCAGAATGTGCACGAGTTCATCTAGCCCTTGAGCTATATTTTGCAGCTTTTTAAGAGTTAGCACCTCGAGACCCGCAACCAATAACCCTTGAGCAACTTCCGGCGCTTTTTTGACGAGTTTCTTGCCCACGTCCGTCAGTTCAACCGTTACAACCCTCTTGTCATTTCTGGACCTCACCCTTTTTACAAGCCCTTTTGATTCAAGGCGGTCAAGTATGCCGACAACTGTAGCGGGATGTATATACATGCGGCTTGCCAGGTCAGAGACCCTCACGGGCGACAAGTCTCCTATAATCTTGATTGCCCAAAGTTGAGGCCCTGTGATACCTGTAACTCTCTTTGCTTTCTTTGACTGCTCGTTCACGACTTTAAAAACCCTGCGAATATTATTTATAATATCCGACACTACTTTTGCTTTTTGGGACATATCTGATCCTTTCTATAATCATCTGCATTTATTCTAATGCATTTTATATTTCTATACAAATAATTTGTGTAAAAATCAATTGACAAATTGCAAATTATTAAATATCATATATGAAAATAATCTTATGAGAGGAGGTTTAAGATGAAAAGGCGTTCGAAATTATTGGTTTGGATTGTTTCCATATTTTGGCTTTTATCATTATTTACTATTGGATGTGCAAAGAAAGCTGTTATGAAAGAAAAACCGGCAGGTGAGAAATCGACAGTCCAGAAGGAATCGGCAGCGGGTGCCGGCACGGTTTCTGAAAAAGGAACCGCTGCAGAGGGACAGACGGCAGAGTCAAAGGCATTAGCTGCAAAAGCAAAAAAGAAGAAGACAAAGCCAATGATGGAATCATATGTTGTCAAGAAGGGGGACTGCCTGTGGAGTATAGCCAAGCTGAAAGGTATTTATAGCGATCCATTCCTGTGGCCGGTAATTTACGAGGCGAACAAAGATAAAATTAAGAATCAGAATCTGATCTATCCGGGCCAGAAATTAGTTATCCCACGCAGCGGTATGACGATGGATGATGTTAAAGAAGCAAGGAAAAAGGCTGGTGCTCGAAAACCTTATACACCTCCTTCTGGTGCATGTGCTCCTATAAGTTGAGCAGATATGAAAAATAAATAGCTATAGGGGCCGTAAACCACGGCAGTTCAAGGCAGGGTCGAGATGACTCTGCCTTTTTTTATTTAATTGGATCGGGGATCGTTGATCGTGATCTCCCATCGATGGCAGCGGTAAAATTTCGAGAATAAGGAAGAGAAATATTCCAAGCCTGGGACTGGGTGATCCTTTATCCGAACGGTATGCCGCACTCTATGAGAGATGAAAAATTTGCAGAGCCTCTGTCAGAATGTAATATAATATATGCCTGACAGGACAATCGATGTGAACAAAATGATGATTACCGGCCCGATAATATAACGATAAGCGCCGAAAACAGTTGTACAGAAGTATTCAGCGGTAACAACGAAGCAGGCGTGCATAGGAGAAAGCATCATTCCCATGTAGCCGAATGAGTAGGCAAAGGCCGTAGTTGCCGCGGACAGTGCAGTTGTCGGCTCCGGTCCAACGAGGGCAAATACAATCGGAAAACTGGCGCCGACAAAGCCAAAGGCAACACCCGTCACCATGCCGGAGATGAAGGGGATCAGCATGATTACAGTGATCAGAGGAATGCCTGTTTGGATGAATTCATCGCGCATCCCTGTGATCAATGTCGCTCCAGCAGCATCGAACGGGCAAAGCAGGGCTGCGGAAAAGGTTTGTATTCCCACGACAAGGGCTATCATGAGCCAGGTATCCATGCGTGTAAGCATGCGGAGTGCCGGCCGGAATGCCGCAGCATGGCCGGAGAAAATAGACGCAAGGGCAATGATAAGGCCGGCCAGCATGGCTATCAAATTAGCAAGTGTACCTTCGATGCTCAGAATGGGTAGTATTGCCGATCCCAGGAGCGATATAATGACGAGGAGTCCGATAGGCCCCATTGCCGAAAGGACTTCACCGGTGTCTATCTTTCCATAGCCACGGTTTTCATCATCCTTGTCCTTGACCCTCCGCAAAATAAAGACATACCCTCCAAACACCGCGGCGAGAGTAAAAGGAATCTGTATAAGAAAAAAGACAATTACCGGAAGCCTGGAATACTGCATGGCAAGAATGACACCGGGGTAAAGTGGCCACCAGTATTCCCAGATGTGGCGGAACCAGTAATTGATGGCAACCTTATGAGACAATTCGAGTTCCCCGCTTTCATCAACGGAGGCCACAAAGGGTGCCGAGAACAGGGCGCCGGCGGGCATGGGAAGGAGTCCCACCAGAGCAGGGAGTCCAGCCAGAATAATGTGCTTGCTCTTCAGCCATTCTTTCAGAGCTCCGATCGTGCGTTCCATCCGGCCCGTTTTACTCAACGATTCAGTAAAAAAAAGGAGAAGGAGAATGATCACGGGTAGTATGTAATTCTGGGGCTGGGTAAAACTTGCAATCTGGTAATAAAGGCCATTCATGCCTGTGCCGGCCCACAAGGGAAGGAGAATAGAAAAGAAGAGTATAGCCAGACCCAGGGGCAGGCCAAAATAGTTCAGCAGCAAAATCCCCAGGAATGAGCCACCTACTTTAACATAAGCGGGAAGATGTAAAAGCCAGTCCATGCTCATTATGTATTATCATGTACTCATTGATATGTTTATATGCGGAAACAAAGAACTCACCCAAGTCTATCGCAGGCCAAAACTCTTTTACACTTTTTTCTCCTTATTGCGAAGAATATTATATAAAGTGAAATGGAATTCTCTTGAAAATGAGGCTCCTGTGGCGTTCCCAGATGTATTTTTTAAGCTCCATTTTGACTAGTCCAGACAGATAGGATTTCGCCGAGACCGCCGCTGTATGTCGGCATCTCCGCATCGAGTCCTATCTCCATGGAGAAATAAGTGATCACTATTTCATCATTGAGACGTTCTTTACGTGTCTCGTGCATTCTTCACGCACCTCCGCCTAGCACCTTATAAAGTGTAACGAGGTTGGTGAACCGGAAAAGATGTAAGGCGATCAGTCCCTGTTGCGCCGCATAGAGCGAGCGTTGCGCGTCCAGAACGCTCAGGTAGCTGTCAATTCCCTTCGTATAACGCGCATTGGAGAGGCGGTAGGTTTCTGCAACAGCGTCGACCAGTGATTGTTGTGCCGCTATCTGCTGGTTCACTGTTCCCCGCACGGCAAGGGCGTCTGCCACTTCACGAAAGGCGGTCTGGATTGCCTTTTCATATTGGGCCAGGGCGATCTCCCTCTCCACTTTTGTGGCGTCATAGGCGGACCACATACGGGCGTCAAAAATCGGCAGAACGATCTGTGGCGTAAAGCCCCACGTATTCGAACCAGATTTGAAGAGTCCTGATAGTTCGGCGCTTGCGGTTCCTATGGCGGTTGTAAGAGAGATGCGGGGAAAGAAAGCTGCACGGGCGGCGCCGATATTGGCGTTGGCCGCCTTGAGCCGATGTTCTCCCGCCAGCACGTCAGGTCGTTGCAGGAGCAGTTCGGAGGACATGCCGGGAAGAATCTCTTTGGGAGGACTGACGCTGCCCAGATCCGCCGGCAGGAGCGCTCTCGGCGTAGGAGAACCGACCAGAAGATTCAAGGCGTTTTCATCTTGCGCTGCCAGTTGCGTATAGTGGGCGACGTCTCCTCTGGCCGCATCCACTTGGCTTTGCGCTCGCCGTAGGTCCAGTTCGGACGCAAGTCCTACGTCATAACGCTTACGGATCAATTTGTAGGAGGCCTCCTGCGTCTCAAGGGTGGAGGCCACCAGTTTGAAGTTCTCCCGATCCGCCGCCAGGGTAAGGTAAGCGTTGGCAACTGTGGACACCAGCAGGATCTGTGCGCTGCGGCGGGCTTGATCCGTGGCGATGTATTCTTCCAGCGCGCTATCTTTCAGGCTGCGGATGCGGCCGAAGAAGTCCATTTCCCAGGAACTGATACCGAGATTGACATTGTATTGTTCAGTGGTCATCACACTTCCGGTGGTCGAAAGATCAGCCGGCACCCTTTGTCTGTCCATGCTGCCAGTGGCATTTACAGCAGGCAGAAGCTCGGCACGCTGAATACCGTAAAGCGCACGCGCTTTCTCAACATTCAAGACCGCAAGGCGCAGATCTCGGTTGTTGTTCAAGGCAGTTTCGATGATTTTTTGAAGGCGTTCATCGGTGAAAAACTCCCGCCACGGCAACTCCGGTACTGCGGGAGTAGATACGGCAGACTTCGTTTCATTGTAAGCCGCACCAGTCGGCCAATCCGCAGGGACGGAAGAAGCAGGTCTCGTGTATTCCGGTGCCAACGTGCAACCCCACAAAAGAGAGACTATCACACCCAATAGAAGAAACAAGTTTCTATTCATATCATCGATCCTCTGATGGATTTACATCGGCTGTCTTGGCTGCTTCACGCTTCCTGTGTTTGCCGAATAATTTTTCGATCAACACATAGAAGAGGGGTGCAAAAATAACCACCAGGACAGTCGCGGTCACCATCCCTCCCAGCACGCCGGTGCCGATGGCATTCATGGCGCCTGCTCCCGCGCCGGTGCTCACGGCAAGGGGCAGGACGCCGAAACCGAAGGCCAGGGAGGTCATGATAATCGGACGAAAGCGTAACTTCGCCCCCTCCAGCGTCGCCTCGATCAGCCCCTTTCCTTCTTTTACCCGGGCCTTGGCGAACTGGACAATCAGGATGGCGTTCTTGGTGGTCAACCCCAGAGTGGTCAACAACCCGATCTGGAAATAGACGTCATTGGGCAGCCCCCGCAGGCTCGAAGCGATGACGCCGCCGATCGCCCCAAGGGGGAGGGCCAGCAAGATCGAAATAGGAATGGTCCAGCTCTCGTAAAGGGCCGCCAGGCAAAGGAAGATTACCAGGATGGAAAAGGAGTAGAGCAGGCCTGTCTGGGCAACAGCCTGCCGCTCCTGATAGGAAAGGCCGTTCCAGTCAAAACCGATTCCCTGTGGCAGCTTCGAGACGATCTCTTCCATAGCCCGCATCGCCTCGCCGGAACTCCTCCCCGGCGCCGGCTCGCCCCAGATATTCATGGACGGAAAACCGTTGAAGCGCTCCAGCCGTGGGGAACCGGTCGTCCAGTGGCTGGATGCAAACGAATTAAAAGGCGCCATCTTCCCTGCGATATTGCGGACGTAAAGCTTTTCCAGGTCTGTGGGCAACTTGCGATAGGGAGCGTCGGCCTGAACGTAAACCCGTTTGACACGCCCGGCCTGAATGAAGTTGTTAACATAGGCGCTTCCAAAAGCAGCTGAGATAGTATTGTGGATCGAGGTTATGGGCAGGCCCAGGGCGCCTGCTTTTCCCCAATCCACATCAATCCGGTATTCGGGCACATCTTCCATGCCGTTAGGTCGAACGGCGACCAGCCGCTTGTCCTGGGCGGCCATGCCGAGAAGTTGGTTGCGGGCATTCATCAGGGCGGCGTGACCGAGGCCGCCACGATCCATCAACTGGAAATCGATCCCCCGGGCATTGCCCAGTTCGACGACGGCGGGTGGTGGAAAGACAAAGACCAGGGCGTTGCGGATTCTTGAAAACGCCCCCATGGCCCGACCGGCAACGGCTTTTGCCCGCAGGTCCCCACGGTCGCGAAGCTTCCAATCCCTCAATTTGGCAAACACCATGCCGTTGTTCTGTGCCCTGCCGGAAAAGCCGAAGCCTGCAATTGTCATACAGGATTCCACCGCCTCTTTTTCGTTCTCCTTAAAATGGCGCTGGACTTCGTCTGCAACTTCTTGTGTCTGCTCCATGGTTGCGCCCGTCGGCATGAGGATCTGGGCGAGGAGGATCCCTTGATCCTCATCGGGTAGATAGGCGGTGGGCATTCGACCAAACAGAAATCCCAGTCCTGCCACAATCAGGACAAAAACCACGAGGTATCGCAGTTTCTTGGAGAGTGCATGGCCGACCAGTTTCACATACCGGTCTCTGGAGCGGAAAAAGGAACGATCAAACCACAGGAAAAAGGGACGTAGGAAGAAAATCGCGTTTTCTGCCGGTTCATGCCCCGCCGCCACCGGCTTGAGCAGGGAAGCGCAAAGCACCGGCGTCAGGATTAGGGCCACTGCCACGGAAAGAAGCATGGATGAGATAATGGTTATGGAGAACTGGCGATAGATGACGCCGGTGGAGCCAGGGAAGAACGCCATAGGACCGAAAACCGCCGAGAGCACCAGGCCAATGCCGATCAGGGCGCTGGTGATTTGTTCCATGGACTTAGCGGTGGCCTCACGGGGCGAAAGTCCTTCCTCGGCCATGATCCGTTCCACGTTTTCCACTACCACGATGGCGTCGTCCACCAGGAGGCCGATGGCCAGCACCATGGCGAACATGGTCAGCATGTTGATGGAGAACCCGAAGAGCCCCAACACGGCAAAAGTTCCCAGGAGAACCACCGGCACCGCAATAGTTGGGATCAGTGTGGCCCGGAGATTGCCCATGAACAGCCACATGACCAGAAAAACCAGGGCAATTGCCTCGAACAGGGTCTTAACCACCTCATTGATGGCCACCCTGACAAAGGGAGTGGTGTCGTAGGGATACACGACCTTCATTCCCGTTGGGAAGTAGCGGCTCATCTCCTCCAGTCTCTTC
>Ga0187878_1002326_pt1 | contig 16992 bp, 17 predicted proteins | sample June2016WEW_17_1_FD_132979 | JGI IMG/M metagenome (GOLD analysis project Ga0187878, IMG submission 132979) | Peatland microbial communities from SPRUCE experiment site at the Marcell Experimental Forest, Minnesota, USA - June2016WEW_17_150 | ecosystem: Environmental > Terrestrial > Soil >...
GAATCGCCGGAGTGAATGCCGGCCAGTTCGATGTGCTCCATCACCGCGGGCACGAAGGCGTCGGTGCCGTCGGCCAGCGCATCGGCCTCGGCCTCGATCGCGCTTTCGAGGAACCGGTCGATCAGGAGCGGCCGCTCCGGAGTGACATCGACGGCGTGGGCGACGTATTCGCGCAGCATCTCCTCGTCGCGCACCACCTCCATGGCGCGCCCGCCGAGGACGCTCGCAAATTACTCGAATGTGTCGGCCTCTCATCCGGACTGCGGCCGATGCCTGCGTTATGAGGAATGCGCTACTGACGAGCATGACTTTGATCGAGCCATGGAGTCCATTCCCGTCACTGTTGGCAAAAGTGCGGAAAACTTCATACTCGATGCCATCAATTGGGCGTAAAATGCCGCATGTGATCCACACTAGTGCTCGGGAACGTTGCAGAAGGCTGGCGAGCAGGATGCCATTGCTTTTCTCGACGAAATGGCGCCGGACAATGCGATTCAGATGCTGGACGCTGCCGGGTAGGTTTTTCAAGCGGTCGGGACCGGACCGGCATTTGTTCGTAGAAGCCTTCTGCTGCCTGGCGATAGCAAGGTTGGTACTGATCGCCGTTGCGTTTCGATACATCGCACCCTTTCTTGGGCAGTTGAGGGCAGAATCTCCCCGCCATGATGCCCTCGCCGCGACATTGGCCACGCGGATCTCCTGGGCCGTGCAGACTGCCGGCCGCTTTACTCCATGGAAAAGCCCTTGCCTGGTTCAGGCCATAGCCGGGAAGATGATGCTCAAGCGGCGGAAAATCCCAAGTACGCTCTACCTGGGAGTTGCAAAGCATGCGAACGAGGGACTGAGTGCTCATGCATGGCTGCGATGCGGAGATCGAATCCTCACCGGCGGCGCCCTCAAAGAACAATTCACTGTCGTCTCGACCTTCGGGGAGAGCGGAGCGTAAGTGGCGTACAATCACAAGGCGTCGTTAACGCCTGATCCCCCTCAAATTCATGAACTGCCGGATCTTCCGGGCACCATCTCGTGGAACCGGGAATTTCAGCTGCTCATCGCCTGCTCCTGGGTGCCGCCCGGACAGCAGGCTGCCGAATACGCCGAAAGAGTGAAAGCTCTGTGCTCTGACAACATTGACTGGAATGCAGTCATCGCTCTTGTCGACCGTCACCGAGTGCCGGCTCTGGCGTATGCCATGTTGCGAAAATGCGTATGGGACCGGATTCCTGTGGCGGTTCAGAGACAGCTCAAAGATCGGGATCGAAATGCGCGCATGGCAGCCCTAAATCGATCCGCCGAGTTGCTTCGTCTCGCGAAGATGTTCTATGAAGAAAAAATTGATCTGCTCGCTCTTAAAGGGCCGGTTCTTTCCGTGCAGCTTTACAGCGATCTTGGGATGCGGCAGTCGAATGACATCGATCTCCTGGTCAAGGGGGAAGATCTGGATCGAGCAGCCCGGCTGCTGCTGCGGCAGGGGTATGAATGCACCTTCCCTGATTTCGAACTGACGGCGAAACAGAGGAAAGTTCTGCAATCCGCATGTCATCATTATTGCTACCGGCACTTGGGACGTTCGGTCAACCTTGAACTGCACTGGCGATTCGCACTCTGGATGCCGGAACATGTTGCCGTGTTATGGAAACATTCCCAGTGGATGGAATGGTCAGGTGCGCGTTTTTTGCGGCCAAATGAAGAAATGTCGTTGCTGATCCTGTGCGACCACGGTGCTTACCATCAGTGGTTTCGCATCAAATGGCTGGGCGATGTCGCCGTGCTGCTGACTCGATGTTCGGGAATCGATTGGATGCTCCTGCTTGATCTGGCCGAGCGCCTGGATCTTCAACGCCCATTGGCCCAGGCGGCCCTGCTTGCGCACTGGTGCTATGGCATCCCATTGGCGGAGCCATTGCAGTCATTGATTGGGGACGGGAATGCCGCTTTGGCCCGCCCCGCCTTGCGCGCCCTGGTGACCGGCGAACGGGAGTACAATTGCCCCCCGTTCTTCGAAAGGTGGCGGAAGTTATGGTATTTCAGAAATTTACGCACCAGATTCCCCTATCGTCATTTTTTAAGAGTCTTGTTTCTTGATACGCAAACCTGGAAATTCGTCCGCCTTCCGAATTGCATGTTCTGGCTCTATTCTCTGCTGCGCATAACGTCTTGGGCCAAGCGGTTCTACAAGACAAGGCTCGCACCGCATTGATGAGAGTCGCCTTTCCTGCGGGAAAGCGCCTTGCGAGAATTACCAAGGCCGCGATCCTGTCTGGTAAGCCGCACATCTGTTCACTGGCTCGCGACAACTGGCAGGTGTTTTAGCCCAGCGCCCACCCTGCGTACATCTCCTGGGAGGAGTACGAAACCAATCAGGCCAAGTTGCACGAGAATGGACACTTCCAAGACAGGGGCAGTCGGGGACCTGCTCGCGAAGGCAATGCCTTGCCGCAGGGGTTGGTAGTGTGCGGTCGTTGTGGTTTGCGCATGACCGTGCGATACAGGGTCCTCAAGGACCGTCACATATCGAACTATGTCTGTGCTTCGCCGCGGCATTCAGACGGGCGGGCCCATGTGCCAGTTCGTCGTTGGAGCCTGGGTTGATAAAGCGGTCGGGCAGGTCGCGGATGAGGTAGGGCGGTGGTTTTCAATCGTTTCAACGCTGCCAGGGTTTTGGCTACACACAGGTAGCCTGAACTCTCCGGTTCGGATGTTGAAGATGCCACCCCTGTTGCGCTTGCCCACAAACGATGGGGGGGCTGCGCCGGACGACTGTTCGGCGAGTTTGTTCGCGTGCTCTGGGGCCCTGTTCTTCGCGGCCTCTTCCTGTCACGGGATGCCATTGTTTACCTGCGTCTAGAGACTTCTCTGGCGAGCACCGCATGATCGAGACGATGGCGACGCTTCTGTACCCGCACGATCCTGACGCGCTGGATCAAGCGGTGCGAGAGAACCGCCGGCTGTTTCTTCGCTCGGAACAGCCGGCTCGCTTTCAGCGCCTGCTCTATCGCGTGGATCGAGAACGATATCGCGGTGATGTCCTGATGTTTCTTGGGGACCTCAGCGCGGGGGGATCGTCGAAGAAGACTCGGCGCCTGAAGTCCAAGGCCTTGCCGAATCTCAACCAGACATCTGAGATAATCTGATTGCCTGGATCGAGCAATGGGGCCAGAGCGAAAGAACTTGAAAGAAAAGGGGATGAGCCCAATTTGCCTCGACACCTAATACCGAGGCTCCGGGAAGCAAATGGATTTGTGTATATGCGCAATTGGGCAGTCCAGAAGGCTACCAGACCGCCTGTAAGGATGACCGCTTTCGCAGGAATAGTCCGGCACGACCGTCAGCCGGTCCCGGAAAGTTGGATGCGCGCTTTTGTGGAGCGCAGATCCTGGCGGGTGCGCCGCACCTTGTACGATCAGTCGGCCGCATTCGTCGAGTACGAGCGCGGACGGGCCGATTCGTTGGCGGATGTCGAGAGCGTTGCAGATTCTGGTGATATCCTCCTGCTCGACGCACGCATCGACAATCGGGAGGAACTCGGGGAACAGCTTGGACTCTCCGGTTCGGATGTTGAAGACGCCGCCTTTGTTGCACTTGCTTACGAGCGATGGGGGAAGTGCTGCGTCGAACGACTGCTCGGAGAGTTTGCTCTCGTGCTCTGGGACCCCGGTCATCGTAGCCTCTTCCTGGCTCGGGACGCTCTTGGAGTCCGGGCCATTTATTATTACGCGTCCGCATCTCTCTTTGCTTTCGCCACCGAGCTTCGGGCGTTGCTTGCATTGCCCTTTGTGCCGCGTAGCCTGAGTGAAGAAACGATCGCCGACTTCCTGTGCGGCGATGGATCGGGCCCGGGGGGCACGACGTTTTACGACGCGATCCATGTCCTCCCTAGCGCCCATACGCTGACCCTGGATCGGGATCGTCTGACGCAAACGCGCTATTGGGCGCCCGCCGCGCGCTCCATCTCCACGCTGACGACAGACCAAGACTATGCACAGGAGCTGCGTGAGCGGATCACGGCAGCGGTCGAATGCCGACTTCGAGGCGGGAAGACCATCGCCGTTCATCTCAGCGACGGTCTCGATTCTTCGGCCGTGGCATGTCTTGCGGCGCGCCGCTTGAAAAAGGACGGGCGCCGGCTCCTCGCCCTGTGCTCGATGCTTCCCCGGGGATACGACGGGCCCGAGTCCGATGAGCGTGTGTTTGTTGAAGCGGTCCTGTCACAAGAAGATAATATCGACGTGGTTTGGGTCGAGCCACCTGTCGACAGAGATCCCTTCGGCGCGTTGACGCAGTGGTTCGAAACGCTCGGACAGCCCTCTTTCAGCAACGTTTCGCACATTGAGGAGATGCTCGGCGAGGCGGGGCGCGCCCACGGCGCCGACGTGGTGCTGAGCGGCTGGGGAGGCGATTTGTTTGCGTCCTGCAGGGGGGACAACTCTATTCGCGAGATCCTGTGCTCCGGTCGATGGCGACTTGCTGTTTCCGAACTTTGGGCGCTTCACCGCGAACAAGGCATGGGCTGGACCCAACTCCTGAAGCAGGAGCTTCTCGCGCCGTTCCTGCCGTCCCGCCTGCGCGCGTGGCGGGCGGCGGGAGACCGCCGGACCGGCGCGCATCCGGATCTTGTCCGCCGAGTCAACGAACGGAGAGGCCGCCGCTTGCAGCCGTCGACCGCGATGCAGGCTTCGCTCTCCCCGCATGAGATGATGCGCTTCATCCTTGCGCCGGGCCATGTCGAGCATCCGATTTCCAGCATCGTGCAGGTTTTTGCCCAGGATTTCTCTCAAGAATTGCGATTCCCGCTGCTGGACGTCCGGGTAATCGAACTCCTGCTTGGAGCACCTGTCGAGCAGCTCCGCAAAGGCGGCTGTCCGCGCAGCCTGATGCGACGGGCGATGAAAGGTATCCTGCCCGAGAGCATCCGTCTGCGGCGCGACAAAGGCGGTGCGTTTGATCCGGCAATCACGTCGAGATTCGTCACGTCGCGCGCCTCGTTGGCCGAGTGGGCCGCGGCCACTGGCGGTCGGAGCTGTTGGAAGTATGTCGACCGCGCACGCTTCCTGGAGGCGCTGTCGGCCGTGGAACGGGCGCCACGTGCGCGGTGGCGGTCGGAGCTTTTCGAGATCGTCGTCCTCGGCGGGTGCATCGCACGTTTTATCGACTGGCACGAGCGCTCGGAGGAACTCTCATGAGCCTGAGCGTCCATCGTCACCGGCTCTATGGACTCTCGATTGAGAGCCCCTTCCCGCTGCCATGCGCGCCGGCCGTGAGCGCGTTTGACCAGCCCCCCGACATCACCGTGCTGTGGGAGCCTGAAACAGCGTGGGATGCCAGGTGTTGGCGCGTCACGCTTACCGCATCCAGTCGCGAGTATCCGGACATAGGAGCGGATTCCGACGGCAGCGCCTGTCTGGCATGGAGCGATGAGCTGAGGTTCGTCATCAATCCTGGGCGTGATCAGATCCGCATCATCTCGCGGGTGGCCAAGCTCGAATTCGCGCCAACCGTGCTTGTGGGCTACGTGCTCGGCTACGTGCTGTATCTGCGTGGCGTCCTGTGTCTGCACGGCTCGGTGTTGGAACGGGGTGGGCGGGCGATCGCCGTTCTGGGCGAGCACGGCGCCGGCAAGTCGACCATCGCCGCGGCGCTCGTGCAGCGGGGCGCCTTGTTGTTGTCTGACGATCTGGTTGTCATCCCCCGGACGGAGAGGGGCGTGTTCGTCGAACCCGGCTGTGCCGGCATGCGCCTCGAATCGGCGGCGGTGGCGCAGCTTCTCGGCTCGGAGGCCGGCCTTGCGCGTGTGCCGTACCTCAATAAGCTGCTCTGGGATTTCTCCGGGCGAATGGACACCTCTGACCAGCGCTTCTGCCTTCGAGCGACGCCTCTCGATGCGCTGTATGTCCTCGAAACGAGCGCTGACGACGATGGAGTGAACGTCGGGCCGCCATTATCGCAATCGGCAGCGCTCTGCCAGCTCATCGCCGCATTCTACCCGCCTGGACTCCTGCGCCTCCTGACGCAGGAGCGCCTGAGCGATTTGCGTGCCCTTGCGGCGGCGGCGCCTCTCCGCGTGATACGCTACACGAAGAGATGGGACCAGCTTCCCCGGTTGGTCGAGGTGCTGGGCGCATGAACAGTCTCACCCTCGCCCCGATTCTGCGGTTCGTCCTTGAGGAACGCTCGTGGCCCATCCCGCCGCGGCTTGAGGGCATGGCCGTGTTTCTGCCGGCCGCCCCTTGCGCGGGCATTGAGTTCCCGCTGATCGACGGCGACGTCACCGATCTCCAGCAGCGCATCCGGAGTGCGCAAGAGGTCGATCGTCTGAAGCGCCTGGTCCGAAGCCGCGCCGCGTGCGGCGCAGCGCCGGACGGATCCTCATGGCAAAACCTGATCCATTTCTGCGACGCGGGGCTGATTGGAGGGAAAGTCGATGAACTCTGGCTGGAGCTCGACGATGTCGGGTCGTCGGGGCCGCCTCGCCTGTCCGTGTTTGTTCGCCTGTCGGCGGCACTGTCTTTGCCTGAGTATAACGATACGGTCGAGCGGGTACTGGCCGTGTTTGGCGTCGATGGGTCCGAAGCTCGGCGAAAGACACTCGCACGCTGCCTCGAGGCTTGCCCGCCTGCCGCTCGCGTGTCTCACCTCGGCCTGATGCTCGGGCGCCCTGGCGCGCCGATCCGTCTGATTGTCGATGGAATTGCCTTCGATGACTGTGCTTCCTTTCTCGAACGAGCCGGCTGGCGCGGATCCGTCGTCGACGCGGAACGACGCATCGACGCGCTCTTCACGTATGTGGATCGCGTCCGCCTGTCGCTGACGGTCGGTGATACGCTCCATCCGGCACTGGAATTCGAGTGTTTCGTTGGCCGGCCCGGGGACAAGGATCCCCGGTGGCAAAGCGCTCTTGACATGCTGGTCGAGGAGCGCCTTTGCAGCGAACAACAGCGTGACCGCGTTCTCTCGTGGCCTGCGGCGCTCACGCCATCCTCGGTTGATGGCGCATGGCCGGCTTCGCTTCTAGTAAACGCGCTCGTGCGGAGTCCAAAAGAGATCGGATGGTTGGACTGCCGGATCAGCCACGTCAAAATCACGCATCATGATGACCGCCCGCCGAGCGCCAAGGCGTATCTCGGCTTCGTCGAGGTTTGGGAAGACATGTCTCAAGACGCGCCTTCGCCTTCGAGAACCGCGGCGCCTGGCCGATGCGCCAATGGGCTCGCCGATGCGATCGAGGCGTCCTTGGAGTTTCTTCTCGCCGCGCGCACCCAGGCCGCCTGGTGGCTCGACTATGACGGATTTCGGGAAGGCGTGAGCGACGAGTGGGTGACGGCGTATGTCGCGCACGCGATCGACGAAACGGGTGACGCCAGAGCCGCGCTGGCCGCCCGGCGCGCATGGGCGTTGCTCGCGCGGCGACCGCGCGCGGGATGGGGCTGGAACTATCTGCAGCCGGCGGATGCCGACAGCACGCTCTGGGCGCTGCGGCTCGCGTCTCGACTCGGAGCGCTCGATTCCGAGCGGGCGCGGACAGCCGTCATATTTCTTCGCGAGCACGTGCAGCCCGGCGGCGGCGTGGCGACATATTTGCCGGACCACCATAGCGCGTGGTTGAAGGGCGCCCAGATCAATACCGCATGGTACGATGCGCATATCTGCGTAACGGCGGCCGCGGCAGGTTTCGGGCCGCTCGGAGAAGAACCATTGAACTATCTCCGGAAGAACCAGCAACCCGACGGATGCTGGCAAGGCTATTGGTGGAAGCGTCCCGTCTATGCAACCGCTCACGCGGCGGAGGCATTCGCGTCGCGTGGAATATCGACAGATCGAGATCGAGTGACAAGGGCCGTCCAGTGGGCCGGATGTCTTTTCGACCCTACCACGGCGTCGCACGTCGATCCCGTTGACTCGCCGTTCGATACGGCGCTGGCCCTGCGCATCCTCCTGCTGTCGCCCGGACTACACGGCCACCTCATCGAGGAGATCACGCAGAAACTCCTCGCCGGCCAGTGCGGCGACGGCTCCTGGAGGAGTTCGGCCGAACTCGCCATTCCGAAGATGCCCGGACAGGAGTGCCTGGCCCCCGATCACCGGCGAACGTTCACGACCGCAACCGTGCTTCGCACGCTTCACCGTCTCCGCATGCTGGGGAGTCTGGCATGAATCTGTTCAGCCGCCACGCCCCTGGACTGCTGGGAAGGATCCGCGCCTGCGGCGCGGCGCCTTGGCGCGAAGCAGGGCTCATCCATGAGTCGAAAGCGATCGAGGTCATGATCAATGGAGCAGCATATGTCGTCTGAGTTTCAAGAGGGTTTGGTTCATTTCTATGATCGGTTCTTCAATTCGCGCGGCGTCTATCTCGACGGTCGTGTTGGGGCAGACTTCGCCAACCTCGGTTTCTTCCTGCCAGGGACGCCGGACCACACTGACGCTTGCGAGAACTTGATGGAGCATCTGCTCGGACTCATTCGCTCGCGGAAAGGCCTGATCCTTGATGTTGGGTGCGGGCTCGGTGGTTCGACGCGCCACCTCACCCGATACTATCCACCCGAGCATGTACATGGCATCAACATTTCGGAGTACCAACTCGATGAATGCCGTCGCCGCGTCCCCGGAAGCCACTTTCACCTCATGTCGGCCGAACGTCTTGCCTTCCCGGATGGTATGTTCGATGCCGTCATCTCCGTCGAGGCAGCCCCGCACTTCAAGGGCCGGCGGGAGTTCCTCGAAGAAGCGAGGCGCGTACTCAAGCCGAGCGGCGAACTGGTCGTTGCCGACTTGCTCTTCAATTCCGAGCCCCGAGCCTTCCGAAAGGTTCTGAAGGGGCAGGAACTCTATCAAAACCTCGACGAGTACCGGGCGCTTTGGGAGGCCAACGGCTTCGGTGACGTCTCGTGCGAGGACGTCACGCGCCCGTGCTGGAGAGGCTTTGTCGAGCACATCAAGGGACGAGTGCTGCGGGATTTGATCGCGCGTGCGATCGACGCCGCGACCTTCCGGCGGTTGGTCAGATTTGTCAAGGACGTCGAGGGACTTCCCGTGTCGGCGTATGTCTTCGCCCGTGGCGTGAAACCGGAGTGAGTCCTATGCCGCATGTCGATGCCGAGGCATGGATTCTGACCCGCTGCTGCGCGAACGCTCAGCGTTGTCCGTCACGCCTCGGTAGCCGTCGGACGTTTCCTGGCGCGGAAATGCATCCAGCGCATCGTCCATTCGTGACGAAAGGCTTGGCTCAGATCACCAGCATCAAATTGCCACCCCAACTCGGCGCCAATTGCGACGAGGTCGTCGAGCGTGAGTTCGTCCTGCCTGCCAGCAACGAGCTCGTGAACGGCCCGGTTCTCACGAACCGCACTCAAGAAATGAAGCGCTTGCTTTTCACTCATGGAAACCTCTTCAAAATTCAACGTACCGGAACACGACTCAAATAAACACGCAAAGGAGCAATATCTGCAAGATCTTTCCTTGACGGTCACGATTCCATCATGACGGAAAACCTCGCCCTACTTTGGCGCTGATGGTGTTTGCTGAAGAAGGCTGTTCTCCAAGTGGGGCGCGCAAATCTCACATCAAGCGCGCTTTGAGCAGGTGCATGACCTTTTCAACGCTCTCCTGCAGGCTCTCGCGATCAGTGCGGCATTCGATTTCGGGACTCTCCGGCGGCTCGTACGGATCGTCAATGCCGGTAAAGCCCGGCAGTTCGCCGCGCCGCGCTTTGCGATACAATCCCTTCAGGTCGCGCGATTCACAAATACTCAGCGGCGCATTGACATAGACTTCAATAAAATTGCCGATCGCAGCGCGAACTTCCGCACGCGCGGCGCGGTAGGGCGAGATCGCCGATACCAGCACGATAACCCCGTTGCGTGTCAGCAATTCGGCGACAAAGCCAATGCGGCGGATGTTCTCGTCGCGGTCCTGTTTGCTGAAGCCGAGCTCCTTACAAAGGCTTTGGCGCACGACATCGCCATCGAGTACTTCCACTTTGAGCCCCATCGCCCACAGCCGTTCGTAAACTGCCCGGCAAAGCGTAGACTTGCCTGAGCAACTCAAGCCGGTACACCAAACCGTCAAGCCGCGCCGCAGACCTTGGTGAGGGACAGCTCGAGCATCGCTGCCCGGCCAGGCCCGTTCGATCATTCCTGCCCCTACGGTCCGGTTCGTGGCCGGATCGATAACGATGAAACTGCCGGTTACACGATTCATCCGGTATGGATCGCAGAAAATCGGCCGGTGCGTTTCGAACACAACTCGTCCGATCTCGTTCAAGGCCAGTTGCGCGGCCGTCATCTCCTCCAGGGTTTCGATGTTGAGCCGGGAACACACTTCCACGGCCTCGGCACAGACTTGCTGCGCCGTATGCTTGATCAAATATGCCGTGTGGCACTCCAGAGGACGTTCCGCCATCCATACCACCTGCGCCTCGATGAGCCGGGACTCTACGGGCGGCGCATCCGGGGCGCAGATCATGTCTCCACGCCCTATGTCGAGATGCCGGTCAAGCATGACCGCGGCCGACATGGGTGCGCAGCAGCGGTCAAGTCCCGCGGTTGCCAATCCAAAGGCCGGCAACGCGCTTACGCGCGCATGCAGATGGGAGGGGAGGACCAGCACATCGTCGCCGACTGCGACGCTTCCCGCCTCAATACGCCCGGCGTAAGCACGCTCACCTTCGCCATTGCGCACGACATACTGCACCGGCAGGCGGAGGCTCTGCAGCACGTCCCACCGGTCCACCGGCACCGTTTCCAAATACTCGAGCAAGCTGGGGCCGGCGTACCAATCCATCCGGCCGCTGCGTTCGGCCACATTGTCGCCGTCGCGCGCGCACACCGGCATACAATCAAGCCTGCAATCGCCCAAGCGCCCAGCCCAAGCACGGAATTCGCCGGCAATCGACTGGAAGACATCTGCGCGAAAAGAGACCAGATCCATCTTGTTCACGACGAGCACGATCTGACGGATGCCCAAGAGATGCGCGATCGATGCATGCCGCTGCGTTTGCGTCAGCAATCCTTTGCGTGCATCCAGAATAATTACCGCGAGATCCGCGGTCGATGCGCCCGTGGCCATGTTTCGTGTGTACTGCTCATGGCCCGGTGTGTCGGCAATGCGGAAGCACCGCTTGTCAGTCGCAAAATAGCGGTAGGCGACATCGATCGTGATCCCTTGCTCCCGTTCGGCGCGCAAGCCATCCGTGAAAAAAGCCAGTTCGAGTTTGTCGCGGGAAACGCTCCGCACCGCTTCCAACTGGTCCTCATACACCGTGCGGGTATCGTACAGCAACCTGCCAATGAGCGTCGATTTGCCGTCATCGACACTGCCAGCCGTAGTAAAGCGCAAAAGTCCGAGTGTCTGTCCGCCGACGTCCATCCTAAAAGTAGCCTTCCCGTTTCTTCATCTCCATGGAGCCTTCCTGATCATGATCGATAGCACGGTTTTCACGTTCGGAGCGTCGTGCGCGGCGCAATTCATCGATGATCTCGGGCACGGTTGCCGCCGCAGAGCGGATCGCGCCGGTGCAGTAGGTACAGCCGAGGGAGCGCATCCGGCAAAGCAGGCGCTGCGGCTGTTCCCCGGGAAGAAAAGGTGGATTATGCTCTATCGGAATCAAAAGCCCGCCACGATCCAACACCTCCCGTTCTTTGGCGAAATAGAGCGGCACGACAGGGATGCGTTCGAGATGGATATAACTCCAGATGTCGAGTTCCGTCCAGTTCGACAGCGGAAACACGCGCATGCTTTCGCCCTTGTCGAAACGTCCGTTATAAAGGCTCCACAATTCGGGACGCTGGTTCTTAGGATCCCATTGGCCGCGCGCATCTCGCAGGGAGTAGACGCGTTCCTTGGCGCGCGATTTCTCCTCCTCGCGCCGGGCGCCGCCGATGGCGGCATCGAAACCACCCTGCGCGAGCGCATCGAGCAAAGCGCGTGTCTTGAGCGCGGCACAGCAGCGCTGGGTACCCAGACGGAACGGCTCGGTCTTCTCGACAAGCGCCTGCTCGTTGCGATATACAATCAGATTGCAGCCTGACTCACGGCAAATGCGGTCGCGGAACTCAATCATCTCGCCGAACTTGAATGAAGTATCGATGTGCAGCAATGGAAAGGGCGGCTGCGCGGGGTGGAAAGCCTTCAAGCTCAACCACAGCAGGACGGAGGAGTCCTTGCCGACGGAATACAGCATCACCGGATGCGAAAACTCGGCCGCGGCTTCGCGCAGAATATGGATGCTTTCGGCTTCCAGCATCCTCAAGTCGGAAAATTGGTGTTCCATCGTGGAAACAGTCCTCGAATCATCTCAAATACTTGCGATGTCTTGCATTTGCGCGCGCCAGGATTCAGCGTAGTGTCCATTGGCGGCAACCAGCCGGTCGTGGGTTCCCGATTCGATGATTCGGCCGCCGTCCATGACATGGATCATATCCGCGTGCATGGCTGTGGTAAAGCGGTGAGTAATCATGAGTGCGGTTTGTCCTTCCATGCGCCTCCGAAATCGTTTCAGCCATTCCGTCTCGGCCCAGGAATCCATTGCGCTCGTCGGTTCGTCCAGCACAACGATGTTTGCCTCGCGGAAAAACGCGCGCGCCAGCGCGATCAACTGCCATTCGCCGACGCTCAATTCCGCACCTCCGAACCACTTGCCCAACACGGTTTCGTAACTTTGGGGAAGACTCTCAATCAATCTGTCCGCGCCAGCAGCTTGCGCTGCCTGCCGAAGCCCCCCCCCGCATCGGGCGGCACAGCCAGATCGCCCATAGCAATATTCAGCGCGGCGGTTTCATGGTAGTGCACGTGTTCCTGCAATAATACGGCGATCTGCTTCCTCAGATCCGCAATTCTAAATTGCCGCAAATCCATGCCGTCGATGAGCACTCTTCCCTCTTGGGGATCATAGAACCTGCAGAGCAGCTTGATCAGCGTGCTTTTCCCGGCGCCGTTGTGTCCGACGATTGCCGTCACCCTGCCTGTGGGGAGCAGCAGAGAGAACTCCTTCAATGCAGCACGCTCGTTACCGGGATAACGAAATGCGACATTTTCAAACCGGATGCCTTCACGCAAAATACCCGGCATGGGTACGCATTTGGGCTGTTCGACAAGCTGTGGCCTGAGCACCATGAGCTGAAAGAGGTTATCAAGAAAAAGTGTGCTTCTATACAATTTGCCTGCGCTTTCCAAGAGCGATCGGAGCAGTTTTTGCCCCTGCTGAAACGCTTGGTAGCAAAGGACGCGATCCCCCAGCCGGGCCAAACCTCTGCTGGCACGGAGTATCATCCATGCCATCCCGCTGAGACCGCCCAACCAAGTCACGGCACCCGCCGCCAACTCTGTCTTCATTTCCTTGCGCGCGAGCAGGATTCGGCCGTAGTGGAGTTGCTCCCGCAGCCGCCGAAAGGCGCCCAGGTGATAAGATCCTGATTCGAAGGCACGCACTTCAGCAGCCGTCGTTCGTTCCGTCAGCATCCAATCGTAGTAGCGGGTGCGGCGCTCGTTGACGGTGTTTTTCATGCGCCACTCATGCTCACGCAGCACGTAGCCGCCAACGACCCGCAACCCCGGCAGCGCACTGCCCACAAGAAGGAAAGGAAGCCATAGCGAATAAGCCGCCAGCATGCCGGTCAAGGCGAGAAGTGTCAGTCCATTCTATTCTGCACAAGACTGCCAAGGCTCTCCAGCAGTGCGATTGGCTGGGCATGGGCGTCCACTCGGGCTCGATGCAAGAGATCGTAGAAATTGATGTTCTCGTAAAACTCCAAGTCGAGCGCCAGAGCTTGATCGTGGATCATGCTTTGAACATGATCATATACCAATTCCGCTTGCGCGGTCCGTACCCAGTTCAGCAGACTGCTAAGAAACAGTCCGAGAACGCTTATAAGCGCGATCAGCGCGTCCGGCAGCCATAGCGGAGCAAAAACACTCGCCCTTTCCCGGCTGGTCAGGGCGGTTGCCAGGCAGTCGATGGTGATCCGGGTCAAATAAATGAGACCAGCCGGCAGCAATCCTTGGGCCAGAAGGAGAATGCTCCACGCGACCGTCCAGCCCCGCGTGGACTGCCAAACCAGTCTAAGACCTCGCCCTATCAGTGACATGCATCGGAACAGCTCTTGAACGGCCTGTTTCATTATTCCTCTTGAGGGGACCCTGGTTTCCGCCGATCCCATGTATGCAGGCCAGTCAGTCTACTACATTGGCCAGTGTTTCCGGCTGGCTTTTCCCCTTATCCGAGGCCGATCCCGTGAAGCGGGCATTTTGCGTCCCAAGGGCGGCGAGATTTTCCGGCATTGATCCATCTTTTGGCCCACCAGGATGCAGAGTCCCCTCCGGTTCAAACAGCAGCGCCTGGGAAATGCGAATGCTCCTGGTGAAAAACGAGAATCGCATGGGCGCATTGCATCCTGTGGGTGGCGTTTGGCAGCCCCGCAGGTTTTCTGCCGGCAAGGGCAATTCAAGCAGATGGTCGTGCGTAGCTGCAACCAGTACCTGGGGCGCCGGCGCCCACACTCCTGCCGCCGATGCCCTTGGATCACAGCCTCTTGATTCCAGTGCCTGAATCGCAGATACAGAGTCCCGGCAACTCCGCACGGTAATTGAAACCCATAACATTTCAGTACTTAAATAGAGGTCGGCGTCAGGATAAATTGCATTGACTTGTTATCTGACATCTTATAAGATGTCAGTATGACTAGAACACAAAAGCGTAAGCTGATGCAGGATCGCCAAGTGCTTGCCTCCGGACTTCCCCCCTTCGAGGAAATGGTCCGCGGCAGTCTCGTGACTCGTTATCGCCGCTGTGGCAAGCCCAACTGTCATTGCGTGGAGACGGAGGGACATGGCCCGGCGCACTATCTTGCCGTCACTCTGAAGGGGGGCAAGACGGAGCAGATTTTCTTGTCGGAAGAAATGCTTCCCGTGGCCCAGCAGTATTTGGACAACTATAAGCGCTGGTGGGCTGCCTTGGAAAAGGTGTCCGATGTCAACCGCCAGCTGCTGCGGATGCGGGCGCGGGAACTCCTGAAAGAGCGAGCGCGGGGTCGGTCTTAAGCGAGAGCCCCCAAGCTCATATTCCGTTTACGGTTCAGGGGAGTAAAGGAAGAAGGAAGGGTGAGTTTTTTATCGATGTCTGACATCCTGATAATGGTCAGAAAGATATGGCCTACGGAAGCATGAGGCAGATGCGAAGCTACTCAGCCAAGGTGTTTGACAAAGATTCGAGGCTGTCGCGAATGACCGACAGCCGGGTGGATCCTAGGATCCCCTTGGGAGCGGTCCTGTCGACTTGGCAGTGGGGATTGGCGCGGTTGACCCCTTCGACTGAACGGATAGGAGACCTGCTCTTGGACGAACGCTGGCGAGCGATCGTGGGGCTGAAACGAGAAGATGGGGGCAGCCCGGATAGAGCCGCGGAAATATTAGACGGTCTGTCGATCGACGAAGGGAACGAGATGATGATCGAGGATTTCTTCATCGCCCGTCGGGCGGGGATCCTTACCGAGGATGGTCCCTATGGAAAACGGTGTGCCGCAGTGGACCTCAACGAGCTTTTCAAAAGCGAAAAGGTTCACTGTGCCCAGTGCCAAGTTCGAGAGAAGACGGTGGCGGATGCGAAGGGGGGAAAGCGGACAGTTCTAGAGTATTACCACCAGGCCGTGGCGCTGACTTGGGTCAGCGGGCAGGTTCCATTTGTGATCGGGTGGGAAGTCCTGGCTCCTGGCGAGGGAGAATTGACGGTGGCATTACGACTTCTGAAAAGGCTTTTACCTCGGTTACGGAAAAGCCTCGATTTTGTTCTGGGAGATGCTCTGTACTGTTGCCGGCCGTTTTTTGAGGTCGTTTGCGGAGCCGGCTTAGAGGGCATGGCGATCAGTTCCAGGAACACGGAGATGGACGAAGAGATCGAGTTGTTGATGCGGACCGATCGGCCCCGGATTGTTCAGGCACTCAATGTAGCCTTGTGGGAAATGGGGAGCGAAGCCTGGCAGCAGGCCTTGAAGCGCAATCTCCGCGTTATTCACTGCGAACGCCGCTACGAGGCGCCGGCCTGGAAACATGAACGAAAGGAGCTCCGGGTGATTACCTCGGCTCCGATCGATATCCTTCCGTCAGGGCAAGGGTGGAAGGTTGGGTGCAGCCGCTGGACCATCGAGAATGCGACTTTCAATCTCCTGACTCGCGACTACTCCCTGACGCACAATTACCACCATTGTGTTGCCGCGATCGTCGGATTGCTGGCGATGAGGTCGTTTGCCCGCTTCCTTACCCTGGCTTACTGGCAAAACGCAACAGCACGCTCCAGAAACGCCCCGAAAAGATTCGTCCAGTGGTTCGAGGAGGTAGTCATTGAGGGCTGGGTTCGTTACCTGGATCAAGCTTTAAAGCCCGACATTCCGCAGGGCTAGAACAATCGCCTCGGGCGCACTACGGGCCCACCGGTGGCCGGATCGCGGGGCAGTGGCCGGCTCATCGAAATCCTACACAGCCCAGAACCCAACATCACCACCGAAAAGGAGGTGAACCGCTCAACAACTCCACATCGAATCGCTAACGCCCTAAAGGGCTGGGCCTAAGTGTCCTAACGACTTTAGCTTGTTCTCGAAGTTTGGGAACGTTCCGCAATTGAGTACGTACCAATGCGGAGTTGCTGGCTGCAATGGGTCTCGAGTGGCCAAATAATAGGGGGTTTTGGTAGGATCTGAGGGGCTGGAGCCATTGAGATCTGCAGGAACCGGCGTGGTATAAGCAGAGTTCCAGCAGCGAACTGTCTGGGCGAGAACATCGGGGTATTCAACGGGAAGGCAGCCGTTCATAGTCATGACGAATCGATCCTAAGGGGCAGTGGATATTTTTGACGGGGAAGGATCTCCTCCGTAACCATATGTCCTTCGCGGCAAGCGGGGCAGAGCGTGAGAGACTCGCCGGTCAACTTTTCGTAGGATGCCTGCCAATCAGCCGGCGCAGAGGACTGCTGGGGGTCGGCCTGAGGAACGCCAAGGAGTTCGCGGCACC
>Ga0187878_1002329_pt1 | contig 16969 bp, 26 predicted proteins | sample June2016WEW_17_1_FD_132979 | JGI IMG/M metagenome (GOLD analysis project Ga0187878, IMG submission 132979) | Peatland microbial communities from SPRUCE experiment site at the Marcell Experimental Forest, Minnesota, USA - June2016WEW_17_150 | ecosystem: Environmental > Terrestrial > Soil >...
GAGTTTCAGATCGCAAATTAGTTTTACGATATCAGCATAGTAAAACGGACTTCTTACTCCTCCGACAACACTTAAAGTAATATTTGGGATTGTTTTTTTAACTGTATATAAAGCGTTAATAAGAACTTCCAATCCTTTTCGTTCTTCTATTCCACCAACAAATAACAATCGGTTTGGTATTACATGTTTTGTTATATTAAAAAATTTGCGGTCTACTGGGTTTGAGATAACTGCTGCTTCTATCGGAAATGTAATTTTGTGGATTTCATTTTGAACATATGACGTTACAGTAATAATATTTCTCGCTCGTTTTAAAATATGATATTCCATTTCTCTACATGTTATTCTATGCCATGCGCCTTTTATGTCTGTCCAATATTTTGATTCGTTCTGCGATATTCCATGCACTGTTATAATAACAGGGCACGTCTTCCATGCAACCGCCGGGTATCCATAATCCCAACTTGTTCCGTTTGCATGGATCAAATCCGGGTTTATTTTTCTTATTTCATTCATTATCATTTGCTTGTAAAAAAATTTTGGAACCAAGATTGGTTTGTTTCTTAACGGGAAGTGAATATAATGGATGGTGAGATTATTGATCGTAATATTATACGATTTATCAATACCATCGGTGATTGTTAGAACATGGAAGTTATACTCTGGATAAAGGTGAGAGAGTGCGTTCACTGTGAGATAGACAGATCGCATTATTCCACCGGTTATAGTTTCGTTTGGTAACGGGTAGTCGCCAAGAACAAGGATTTTTTTTGTCAAAGTATACTTCCTATAAGATGTCCAATTGCTTCTTGCTTCTTCTCACGATTAAAGCATCGTGCACGTTCGCGGGCTTTGGAACCATCCATATCCATAGCCTCCAAAATACTTGCTGTCGTTACCCATGCGTTTCCATAAGGCACAATAATGCCGGAGTCGCCAACAATCCATGGCAATGCGCCTTTATCATTAACCACGGGTACACAACCACATGCCATTGCTTCTACAAGCGATATACCAAAGGTTTCATCGCGTGAAAGTTGGCAATAAACTTTTGCGCGTTTTAAATTATCTTCATATTCTTCACGTTGAAGGTTTTCTAATATTTTTGATTCATATGGAATCATCCCAGAAACCCTCTTGAATATTGGAATCCCTTTATAGGCATAAGCATGTTTTGAGCACACAGCCGTTACAACAAGATTTTCTTTCTGTGGAAGTTTGATATCACACATAGATGCATCTATAAAATTTGGAATCATCACTACGTTGGCTTGTGGTATTAGATTTTTAATTTTTTCTTCGTAACATGGAGACGGTATAATAACTCGTGTGGCATTTCTTATGATCCATCTTGAAACAAACCCACGTGTGGGTTTGAGTTGGTTACCATAATTAATTTCAGGAATTTTTGAGACCTCAAACCCACCAACATTAACGACTGTTGGTATATTAAATATTTTTGAAATAATAACTAACGGTAGTGCTGGATAATCTGCAAACCAAATCCAGACGATATCCGAATTTCTTATATTTAAAACTTGTTGAAAACATTTAAATATGAATAGTGGGAATTGTAACGGCCTTGCAGGAGAATTTAGAATAAAAACTTCATGATCTTCTTTAAGAAGTTCTGCATCTCCTTGTATGAAGGGGCTTTGCATATTTCCGGAAAAAAATATTTTAGTCATGATTTTTTAACCATAAATATATATAATAAATTAAAATTACAATGATATAAATTATTATTCCAATTATTATTATAACCCATGTTGTTATATGTGGGTTCAGAAGTAAGTTTCCAAGCCAGTTCATGATACACCTCGAAATTTATTTTTGATAATATTCCATACAACGATTATTTTTTCATTAAAAATTCTGTAACGAATCAAAAACGACGTTTCCGGTTTCTCCAGATGATTTATTTTTAAAAATTCTTGTAAATTTTCCATCACTTTTATAACGTTCTGGTGATAAGTAACATATGATCCATGGTTTCTTTTTTGAATACTATTTTTCGAAATTGTATATTCAAATAAAGGCGCGTGATCATAATAAATTTGTGTTATTGCTGCAAACCTTATTGAGAAATCATAGTCTTCGCACAAAGATAATTTGTTGTATAGACCCGTTTTTTCTAATAAATCTCTACGAATTACACACGAAGATGTTACAACAAAATCCCCTATTATTTCTTGCGGAAGCATGTCGTAACGATTTATAATTTTTCTTTTTATATATAAATCTTTCCCTTCGATACCGTTAGAGCAGACTAATCCAATTTTTGGGTGTTGTTTTAAAAACACAATTTGTTTCATGAGTTTATCAGGATACCAAATATCATCATCGTCTAGGAAAGCGATATATTTTCCGCGTGAGACTTTAATACCCGCATTGCGCGAGACTGCCGGATATGGAGTTTCAAGTGCATGAAGGAAACGGATATTTGGATAAAGTAAATAATTATCGGATATTTCCATTGCCGCCAATGTATCATCCACGATAATAATTTCATAATCTTTAAAAGTCTGGTCTAGGACACTTTGGATTGCTCGTCTCAAAGAAGTGTTGCGGTTGTGAGTTGGGATAATTACGGAAACAAGAGGAGGCATATTGTAAAAGAGTAGGACGCGATTATATAAAAAGGTTGTGGTGGGTTATTTATCATTTCATAATTTTATATACATAACAATATTTAAATTTGGTATCAACATATTTGGATTCGCCCTTGTCTAGCGATTCTTTTATTCGTTTGGCAAATGGTTTTAATTCTCCCTTGTATTTGGTTCTTATTGTTTTATCGTGATATAATTTCCCATTATACAGAATCATTTTCGAAGGTGATGTTGTACCGATAAATTCAAAATTTGCCGCTTGATAAATAATGCCTTTATGATTGTGATTTTCGTCTGCATAAGATACAACAATTTTTATCTCCGTGTTCTGTTTTAACCAGCGGAGGCATCTACTTATGAAAAACGATTCTGTGTTTTTCATTGTGTTATCAATACAGCATAATCTACGAAGTTCTATTACATCTTCCTCTTTTTCAGCAAATTTTTTCCAGTTGTTTGCCATTCCGAGAGTTCCGAATAAAGCAGCACCAATAAGTTCATCTTTGTCTGACATCAGACGAAAGCAATATGATGATCTTACACCATTAATAGATTGGGAATAATGATTTGTTTCAATAAAGTTTTTTATTTCCGATCTTTCGCAAGGAACGATTTTGTATGGAAGAACCATAATATTAATTGTCTCCCATCCTTTCTCTACTCCACTCGCAATACTCTTTGCTTATTTCTATTCCCACATATGTTCTTCCGGTATTCTTGCAAGCAATACCAGTTGAAGCAACGCCGTTAAATGGGTCTAATACAATTGCTTTTCCAAATTCGTCTCCGCATTTACATGTTGGTTCCCACCGATCCGTTATAATCTGATACGTGGAATGATCTTCTGTATATTCTTTATGTGCAATTCTGACTTTTGGTTTTCCACAATTACTACATACACACGGACTTGTATATGCTTCAATAAGTGTCTGCGGGAGGAGAACCGGGAAAGACGCAGTGTGTTTATATTCATGAGAGTTTTTGGGATTAACGATTAAAGCGAGTGGTTGCCCCTCTTCATCACACCAAAGCCCTTGCCATGTTTTGAAGAAGAAGTCCGAACTTCGAAGCAAACGCTTATCACACGATCCATTCTCTTTATATCGGGCATTTAATCCCGTGTAAGTGGGGTTGCCTGTAATATCTTGTTTCTTATATTGACTTTGTGTTCTATCATATCTCGTGTTTTCATTGACACGTTGACGCAGAACACCGCGCGGCCTCTTGTCGTTATTATAAGATTCCGATGCCTTCTGCATCACTCCTATATAGTCATAATAATTATGTTCAGACTTTTGAAGAATGAGAATCCATTCTATGCTTGACACTGGGCGATCTTTATACGAGGCGATAGCACCATTCTTTTTTAACCACGGAATACAATCTCTCCAAGTGAAACCCATTTCCTGTAATGCGATGCCAAGACGGAAAGGCACACCGAACATATCCTTTTTCTTGAATCCCTCTGGTATTTTTTGTTGTTTTCCTACAAACCCCTGTCTTTCTTCTTGGTTTTTAATAAGTGCATTTTTATCAGAAGGCCCACGACCGGAACCCGCCCGCGTATCTCCTATATTGATTAAAAGAGATCCGTGTGGTTTCAAGGTGCGAAAGATTTCTTTATAGATAAGAAGGGAGTGGGAAATGTAGGCTTGAGGCGAAGGTTCGTTGCCCAACATACCAACCCACCCATCTGGCCATTTCATAATACAATCGGGTTTGTATTCGCGTAATCCTTCACCCGGAGAATAGTAGGGGGGAGATGTGACGGAAAGATCTATTGAATTGCTTTCAAGTCTTTTTGTTACGGTATAAGCGTCGCCTTGGATGATCAAATTAAACACCTATTATATTCTCGTAATCTTTTAACACATATATCCATTATGTAATTGTAGGCATCGGAGAAATTTCTTCCATGCCCATCGTATATCAAGTGTGTACACTCGTGCGAAGCGAGATCTATTAATTCCGCATATTCCAAATCGTGGATTTTGGTTTCATTGTAACGTATTATCCGTGGGATTCTCATGCATATGCCTACACACGAATTTTTTCTTTTGTTGAAGTCTATGGTTACTTTACCAGTGGAATAAGAAATGGATGGATCTAATTCTGCTTTATAGTAATCGAGAACAAATTTCGAAATCTTATTTGTAATATCAGTAAGATATTCTTTTTGTCTGGGTGGTCCATTGGGAATATGTTTTCGAGTTCGAGCGAAGTGTTAATAATTGTTGCCTCCATAAACGTGTATTAAAATAGGTGGGGATAGTATTTATAACTATTCTGTGTTTGTAAACTTCTTTAAATACTCGCTCATCTTCCATTGTCCACAAACGAGATTATCATCCGTCTCGCTGTTATCAATGTCGCAAACATTTTTAGTATGACATGAACTTTCTTTTGTTTTCTTATGCTCGCACGTTGCACAACAAGTAAACGCTATAAATTTTATCATTCCTCAACCTCCTCATCAACCATATGCAAAATCGACAACCATTCTGGAACGTCAATATTTACACTTCCAGCATACCCCTTTTCAATCGCTTCTTCGATTTCTTTTCTGAACATATCCCTTCTTCCTTGTGACATATGATCCCAGTTTGCTTTTATGATATCGGCAATCGTGCTGACTACATAAGTTTGTCTCCCCAAAGCATATCGAAACGCGCAGAAGAGAAGAATATCTTGGTTGCAGTCTTCGAAGTCGATGTAGATTTCTCCGGTTCGGTGCATTGGGAGAGGGGTCGTCAGATTCTGTTTCATTCATAATCACCCATATATGTCGTCTCAAATTCATCGTCAACAGGAATGATTTTAGCAATGCGACCATCCAACAATTTTACTTTAATCTCGTTTGGTTCTGCGTGTGAGAAGGATAGAATGGTTCCTCCACGTAAGTCTCTGGGATATAATGGGAACTCGATCATATACGTTCTATTATATGTCATCAAACTATTTAAATTCTTCCTAAAAAAGTTTTAAGAACAACGGCTCTTTCCACAATTCGTACAAATCCTACACCCCCCCTCCATTACATAATGCGGCGCGTCGCAACACTTCTCTTCATCTTTTCCTATTTTCACTTCTTTCGGCTGAAGCATCTTTATCGCATCATCCATACATTTTCCCGTAATATCCGCGCATGATTTACCACACGAAAGTTTATTGTTCATTGCGGTCATACATTTAACTTTGGAGAACTGTTTTACATAGTTTTCTGCCGGTGTGCCCCATTCTAGACCTGCTGAAATTGAACGTCCCATTGCTGCCATGTTTGCCTGACACCCGCCAACACCGTCACCTTCTACAAATATCATTGTTGGTTCTTCTTTATCGTGACCGATGATAACGTAGAACTTGCCACACCCACTGTGGACTTTATAAATCACGGCGGGGGTTTTTGATTCGTAGAAAGCATTTTCGGTTTCGATCCAGTCTACAATGTTATCAACAACCACGGGTTTTTCTAGGCAGAGTACTTCTTCTTCACGTGATCCATTTCTATAAATAGTAAGACCCTTACATTTAAGTTTCCATGCGAGAAGAATTACTTTTTTAATATCTTCTTTTGTAGCAGATGGGGGCAAATTGATTGTTTTACTCACGGCATTATCAACATGTTTTTGAAACGTTGCTTGCATTTTTACATGTGTTTCAGGTGAAATATCAAGCGCGCTTTTAAATAGTTTTTTAAATTCTTGTGGAAGTTCGGTGTTTTGAATGGTTCCATATTTTTTTACAATTTGAATGATTTTAGTGTATTCGGGAGTATTTTCCGAATATATTTTTGTGAGCGCATCTTTAAATAGTGGATGGATAATCAATCTCTCTCCAGTTGTATCTTTGCGTGTATAAACCCACGAGAACACCGGCTCTATACCAGATGATACACTATTTGCTAGAATTGAAATAGTGCCAGTTGGCGCTATTGTCGTAACTGTGGTGTTTCGCATTGATTTCCCATCGCGTGTTATTACAGCATCACGATATTGTGTGAGGTTATTTGATTCTTCCATTGCAATATCTTGTATTGTCATCATTATATTTTCGGCTGCTTTTATTGCTTCGATGTCATCATAAGGAATACCCATTTTAATGAGAGCATCATGAAATCCCATAATACCCAAACCTATTTTCCGTGTAAGTTTGGTTTTTTCTTCAATTTCTTTTAATGGATATTTATTTATAGTTACAACGTCATCTAGGAACCAGATTGCGGCACGTATTGTTGATTCCAATTTTTTCCAATTAATAAGTTTTTGTTCGGATATCATATTTACGAGGTTAATACTTGCAAGCGTACATGATTCGCCCGGATATAAAGGTTGCTCACCGCATGGATTTGTTGCCGTCATATTTCCATATTTCCCAGTAAAATAAACATCATTGATAGCATCTTCAAACAAAATTCCGGGTTCTCCATTCATATAAATCCCATCAACCCCGGTGTTGAAGATTTCTTTGTTTCGGGCATTTGTGTTATCAATGATAGATTGCATAAATTTATTATCAACCATTATAGAAAGATTAAAATTTTTAATTTTCCCCTCTTTTTGTTTACATGTTATAAAATCAATAATTTCTGGATGGGTGTAATGAAGTACGCCCATATTTGCCCCCCTTCTTTTTCCTCCTTGCTTTATAGATTGTGTTGCTGCATCAAAAACTTCGAGGAATGAGACCACTCCAGAAGCGACACCTTTTGTCGATTGCACAACACTACCTGATGGTCGCAGTTTTGAAAAGGAAAACCCCGTTCCTCCACCAGTCTTATGAATGATAGCAGCATTTTTTACTGCTTCAAAAATACTTGATATTGAATCTTCTATTGGCAAAACAAAGCAGGCGGCGAGCTGCCCCGAATGCGTTCCGGCATTCATTAAAGTGGGGGAATTGGGGAGAAAGTCTTTGTCTAGAATCATTTGTTTTGTAGTGATCCGGCGTTCATTATCAGATTCCGGAATAATAGAATTGATCGTGCGCGTTACTACATCCTCCCACGTATTTTCCCCGTCAATACAATACCGTTCTTTGAGCAATCTTTCTTCGTAAGTTGTTTCCATAAAGAGCACCGATTAAATATTAGTAATTATTAGGATTTAAAAGTTTGGTTGAGATGTAAAATTTCATTCGCGTTCTACATATGCGTCAATTCTATTTAAATCTTTCTTCAAAATCTATAAATACTAACGCGTCCTAACCTATTATTATGGAAAATACTTTTGTTGTAAATGATGAGCCGATGACAATCCGAATAACGATTGAGATTATTCCGCCGAAGAATAAAACCCCCGAAGTAATTAAACACGAAGAATCAATTGTTGTTCAAGCACCAACATATAAATTAAACCCCACCGAGGAATTACCTAATGCTATTCCCAAAGAACCTGTTGCAACACTTCCAGTTGAACCACTCGCAGCACCACAGAAGAAAGAACGTAAGAAGCGCGCGCCGAAGACACCCATTGAGCCGGTTGCCCCAGTTATGGAAGTTAAAAAAGATTCTGTTTCAACCCCCACAACAAAACCCACTGGCACTGCGCGCATAGTGAAACTTGTTACGTTCTTCTGTAAGGGGCAGAATATTAACCCTGCTGATATAACAATCGCGCTGCTGAAGGAAAAGGCATTTGATATTATTGAAGGATACGAAGATGCGGTCGTGCAGACTGCTATTGATGAGTTTAAGAAGGCGAATGGGAAATGACAACACTAGAAACCATTGCGCGCAACCTAATCAAATTCTTTATTCTGATAGTATTTGAAGCAGGTATCTTCTCTGGTATCGCTTCCGCGCTCCTCATTGGAGATCTTGTGCGCGTACTTGTAATTGTTCTTGCGGTCATAACAGCAGTTGCTTGCGGGTGGATTATTTGGGAACAAAAAACCCATTACATCGGGCGCGAGGTTATTGAAAGCGCCGCGCGTAGTATCGCAAAGATATTCTTAATGATTGTTTTTGTTGCTGGTATTATTCTTGGTATTGCTACAGAGTTGCTTACGGGTGCAAATGTTGTAATGCTAGTAGCAATTCTATTCGGGGTTTTAATGATAATGGCCGTGTGGCTGTTTAAGGAGTGTTTGTTAGGGACGTGGTGGAAGTAAAAGATGCCTTACAAGATAATCTCCGGTGGTCAGACTGGCGCAGATCAAGGCGGTTTATTTGGTGCGCGTGATGCAGGGTTTCCAACGGGAGGATACGCACCCAAAAACTTTTACACGGAAGATGGCCCGCGTCCGGTTCTTTTAAAAAGTTTTTGTCTCGTAGATTCGGGATTGGATTATGTTGGAAGAACACGGTTGAATGTTAAAAATTCTGACTTTACAATATGGTTTGGTAGAGTTGATTCCCCCGGTGGGATTGCTACGAAGAGAGAAGTTGAAAGATATGGGAAGTATTTTATTGATGCCTCTTACATGTCACCGGAAAGAACTGCTGTGATTATATCACATTCTATAAAGGCCGTTAATGTTGCTGGAAACCGAGAATCGCACGCAAAAGGTATGTGTCAGCACGTAAGGGAAGTTGTCAAAACATCCCTTGAATTGCTGAAAGATTGTGATAATAATTTAAAATCAAGTGATAATAGACGACATCTTTAAATACTATACGCGTCTAACAATTTACAAGTTATCTTTTTATTTGAGGTAATCTAATTGACAAAACGAATTCTTGTTGTAAGTGATCTCCACGTGGGGTCATCTGTATCTGTAATGCCTGATGAAGTAAATGTTGAACCTTCTGACGAACAGCGTTCGCAGCGCATAACTTCTAACCCACTCCAAAAACGGGTTTTTAAAGAGTGGGAGGAGATGATCGATACTGTTGGAAAGGTTGATGCTTGTTTTGATTTGGGTGATAATGTAGACGGCCCAAATAAGAAATCCAATGGGTTTGAACTGTGGACATCAAACATGCACCAGCAGGTTATGACTGCCGCAGATCTTCTTTCGATGATTAAAACAAATAATTTCTTTGGTGTTCAAGGCTCGTATTATCACGTTGGAGAAAACACTTCTTCCGATCTCGCTGTTTTAAGTTCACTAAAACATTGTCGGCAGGAATTTGGAACCGATCTCGCCGTGAAGGTTGAAGATGTGAGAATTCACTTATCTCATGCTATTGGATACACGCGGTCACAGGCTTCTAAATGCACCGCACCAAAGAATGAAATTGATGCAGCATTAAGACAGAAAGCGAAGGTTGGAAAGTTTCAATTGCTTATGCGCGGTCATAGACATGAGATTAATGATATCATAGATCACGAGAATAATATTAGGCTTGTTGTTTGCCCCGGTTGGAAAGCGCGCGATGCATTTGCTGCAAAGAATGGGCTGGCAATGGTGCCCACGCTTGGATGGGTATTGTTGAAAATCGACAAGAGGGATATTGTTATTGAACCACATACGTTTGAACTCCACGGAAAACATATGTTTAAAGAGGTTAGTTTGTAAATGCATAAAATTATTGAAGTGGATGGGTTTGACGAGGAATTGGAAGCGGCGATTGGGACTGCCCCACTTCCGCGCATTTGGTCTGATAGAGAATTAGCAATGCTTGATAGATATTATGGAAAAGTCAATAAAGAGATTCTCGTGAAAAAAATAAACCGATCTTGGAATGCCATTAACAAAATGGCGAGTGTGCGCGGACTGACAAATGGGAGAAGATCTTAATTCATGTGGCAAGACATCGCAATGTCAATTGTTGGGGCAATATTTGCATTTGTATTGATCCCTCAAGTGATAGATTGTTACAATAAAAAATGTAAAATGAATTCCATATCGTGCAGCATTACGTTAGCTGGTTTAGTCGTAATGGCGATATGTATGTTTACTCTAGGTGCTTATTATACAACAATAATGGAAGTTATTTCAGCGGTAATGTGGGGGTTGTGTTGGTATTTCTCGTGTTGGAAATAATTAATCCCTATTCCCACCCTTAATCTTTCCACCCCAAACTTTTATTCCCGAATAATAATCTCCCTCTTGTCGTTTTCCGAGTGCTCCAACATCAGGTTCTTTTCTGTTGAATACACGGGCGAATTGGTTTTTGATATCAATTGACATATTTAAATATCTTTTGTTTAAGTATAAAAGGGTTTCTACTACAATTATTTCCTTTTCTTTTTTATTCCAAATTCCTCCTCCCATTCTTTCTTCTGTTTGATTGCTTCCTTTTTAGAATGCACCCAAACACCATTCCCTATTTGTATATCATCTTTATTATATTTTATGATACCCCACGATTTCCATTCATTACTATAAATTAATCTTATTTTTGATATTTTGTTATTGAATTCGGAAAACTTGTGCGGAAATGATATTGTTATCTTTTTCATACATAGAAGTTGTTGTATTTGTTTATAAATGTTTCTATACGATGTAATTACAAAAATTTTAAAGTTGATTTATAAGTGAAGACAATCTTCACATACGTGTCTGTGTTGTAATACACCTTTAATTACTTTATTTTTGTTTTTGTTTCCGAGCAATTTTGCATTTGCCATATCTGCCATACACAGTGCTTTTGGATCAATCGAAGCCAGACATGGTTTCCCATGAATCTTACAGATCCCGTGACATAGTTCTCCCATTTTCATCACACTCCGTTTTACAATATAATATTAGTGTTAAAGGTATTTATAATTTTTGTGGATACCTTTATATCCCTTCAACACGTATACATTAACAATGCCCGATATCTGCTTAACCCAAGCCGAATATAGTTTTCATAATAACTCTCCGGTCATAAACCTCTTCGGTCGTGACTCCTCCGGTGTTTCTCATCGTGTGGATGTGGTTGGTTTTAAACCCTATTTCTTCGTACCCGCATCAGAATCTCCCAAAGTTCTTCCTCCCTCCGAACTTGACCCAAACGAATATTTTTCAATTCGCCATGAACCCCTTTCCAAAGTTCTTGTGCAAAAACCTAGCGATGTTTTTGATTTGCGTGAAAAATTTTCAAAACATTACGAAGCAGACATTTTATACACTTTGAGATTTTTAATTGATACAAAAATAAAATCTGGTTTTTCTTACATACAATCTCCCTGTACCATAGAGGATATAACCCCCGTGGATTTGAATTATCCTGCGCGCGTTTGCATTGTGGATATTGAATGTTCTGATGAACGGGGGTTTCCGGATGCTACTAAAGATCCGATTTTCTGTATAACAGCTTATGATTCTTTTAACAAGCGATATACAACGTTTGTTGTTGCTACTCTCCCACTAGATGAAACTCCCAAAGAGAATGGTTGTTTTGATCCTACGTGCCACGATGTTATAACATACACAGATGAGAAATCACTTCTCGTAGATTTTTGTGAATATATAAAATCTACCGACCCGGATATTATCACGGGCTGGAATTCAACTGAATTTGATGCTCCTTATATTCTCACCAGAATGAATTATTATGGGATTCCACGCAATGCGATCTCTCGCCTTAATACTGTCAATACAGATCGCATGGAAATTAAAGGTCGTCAACTCTTCGATTTGTTGGCTGGGTATAAACGAATGCATCTTGGTGAGCAACCTTCTTACCGGCCCGATGCGATTGCTGCAGAGGAACTTGGAAAACAGAAAATTCGTTTCACTGGAAAGATATGTGACTTGTGGAAGGAAGATCCGACCAATCTTGTTTATTATAACTTCACGGATGTGGAGTTGTGTGTTGGAATTAATACCAAGGATGAGACTGTGGAGTTCCACCGATATGTCGCCCAGTATGCCGGATGTCCTCTTGAAAAGACAACAAATAGTATGCCTATCATTGACATGCTTGTTTTAAGGGAAGCAAAGGAAAACGGATTTATTTTACCTTCGAAAGTTAGTGTTGTTAATAATCAGGAATCATTTGAAGGAGCTACGGTTATTGCCCCCCTGCGTGGTGTCAATGAGAACGTTATAGTGTTGGATTTAAAGTCGCTCTACCCGATGGCGATGATGACGATCAACGCATCACCCGAAACGAAAGATCCGAATGGTGAACTGCGCGCGCCCAATGGTGTGAGGTTTAAGAAATTCCCCGATGGATTGGTCAGGAAGATTCAGGCAAAGTTCCTTCGTGAACGTGATGAGTTGAAAAAGGAACGAAACAAGTATCCTTTTGATTCTCCCGAATATAAAATCCTGAATATGAAGCAGGATGTCGTTAAAGTCAATATGAATAGTTATTACGGAGTTTCGGCAAATCTAATGTTCCGTCTTAATGATCGTGATGTTGGATCAGCTATTACATCTGTTGGCCGCGAAATTCTAGAATATAATAAAGAACTTGTAGAAGGCGAAGGGTTTCAAATCGCACAAGCAGATACCGATGGGCTGGCCATTAAAATCCCCAAAGAGTTGGGACGTGAAGGAACAATGGCCACTGCAAAAAGATTGGAGAAACTTCTTAATGACTCATATCCATTGTTTGCGAAGTATGCACTTAACGCAGACACCTCTTATTTCTCCGTGAAATTTGAAAAACTCTACGAGCGATTTTTCAGTGGGGGAAAGAAGAAGCGATACGCGGGTCTACTCGTTTGGAAGGAAGGAAGGTGTAGACGAGCATAAAATTGACATTGTGGGTTTTGAAACCAAGCGGTCGGATTCACCAAAGATCACGCGCGACGCAATGAAAACACTTATTGAGATGGTTCTTGAAGGCAAGGAGTATGAAGAAATTAGAACTGCTATTTCAGATGTGATTCGTAAATACCGCGCGGGTAGATATACGCTGGATGAAATCGGAATTCCGGGTGGTATTGGAAAGGCATTGGAGGATTATGATATCCAAGATGCACAGGTGCGCGCGGCTGTTTATTCTAACACATATTTGGGAACCAACTTTGGAAAGGGAAGTAAACCGAAACGTTTATATATTAAGAATGTTACGTCAAAGTATCCACGGACAGATGTGGTTTGTTTTGAGTATGCTGACCAGATTCCAGAAGAATTCGTAATAGACCGGGATACTATGTTGGAGAAGACCTTGCAAAACCCAATTTCCAGAATCCTTGAAGCATTAAATTGGAACTGGGAAGAATTTGATCCTTCGATAACAACGTTGTCGAAGTGGGGATCGATTTAAATAGAATTAACACCTATACTCTATTACTGGTGGATTCCCGAGCGGTCAAAGGGGCTGGACTCAAAATTCAGTGCATAGAGCTTCGAGGGTTCAATTCCCTCTCCACCAATTACATTTATATACTTTAAAAACAACTATTCTTTATGACAACTTATGGTGAATACATAAAGACCAAAGCGGCACAATCAGAAGCGGATTCACATTTTCGTCGATATCTAAATAATCAGATTAAAGGGGGATATAAGTTAATTAAGTTGAAGAAAGGATCTCGTGGGTCTCTTGATTATGGAAAAACTGTTTTGTTGATGTCTCACGAATCCGGACTTGAAGATATTGATCCAAAAGCGAAACCATATCTCTTCGTTATGCGATGGAATTTTGGACTCGTGCGCGGAAGCAAACCACTTGAATTTAAGATGTTTAAACTCCGTAGTGCTGCCGAAAAACAATATCAAACATGGGTGAGGATGTTAGATTAAAAATATCCCTTTATATACACCAACCTTTCATTAATGTTAAGTTTGGTGTACTTACAGGGGAATTAATAAAGAAGGTTATAAATACTATTATGTCGTATAGTCTTATAGTGAGATGAATGTGATGACCAAGACATTCGAAAATATTACAAACGAGAATCAGATGGTAGACACTCTTCCAGAGGTTATTACATATAATAACAAGAGATTTTCTGCTTTGACAAAACTCGGATATGACAACGATAAGAAAACAGCATTAACTCATATGTTGTGCTTTGCGTATGGTTTAAAGAAAACACAGGAATCTTGGAAGGATGTTCCAGATAGGGAATTAGTAGTAGTTGGATTTACAAATAGATATAATGAATCCGTATATGGAATTTATCAGAATGTTATTCCCGGTTCTGTTTCATGTAAAATAAAAATTTTGAACAAAATCACAGAAAATTTAATGCGCCCCGATTTTAGTGATTTTTTTAATGGGATGTTATTTGATGAAGTTATAAAGGATATTTTTAAAAATTAATTTATTTTAAACTATAACTACAAAATGCATCATATTCTTTTTTATGTTTCTGTTTAAGTTTTTTGAATTCTGGTAACCATTGTTCTAATGGCAAAGAATTTAAATATTTTCTTTCTTTTTTAGTTATAAACATGGCTTCTTCTAAATAAATATTTTTAAATGCCATAAATAGCTATGAGCAATCAAAGTTTATAAACTTTTCTATAATTGAAAAAAAAGATTTCTAAATTTCCAAATTACTGCACGTCGGTATTTTCATCCTTTGCTTCTTTTTTCTGCGTCGCTCGCGGATACAAGTCAGGAAAGAACTTGTGGGTATTGAATGAATCCGGAAGGAGTTTGTCTTCAATGAGCAGGATAATAAGTTCATTCAATGCTTCTGCATAGATCGGTGCTTCTGCAGTGCGCACCGCGCTGTTAAGCGCGCTGATAAGGCGTTCTTTTTTCTGGATATACTTTACAACTTTTCCAATTTGATCTTCATTAAGTGTTTCAGACATTGTTATCAATTTCCTCTAGTTTTTTTGTTTTTCTTCTAATCGCTTCTTCTGCAACGGTTGGTAGGTTCAGACCGCGCGCGCGTCCCGCCTCGGCGATTTTTCTGTCGATTTTAATAACTGCATCGCGTGTCATGATTTACACATATGTTCCGTATGGAAACATATGTATATAATAACCACCAACTATTATATATACCTTTGTGTTAGATTAAAAAGTGAGAGAGGTGCATTTTACATGTTTGAGAAAGTTACGACTTACCTCAAGGACGCATATCACAAGGGTATGGAGCTCATTCACGACTCCGAGGCAATCGGTGAGGCAACCCTCGCCGGTATCGGGATGGTTGTGGGCGGAGCGATCTTCATAGTGATCGGCATATTTATGGTGGGCACACTTTTCAACAGTTTGCCCATTTTGACGGGAATTATGAATACTACGATGAGCAATGCTCAGAGCAATGTATCCTTGGCTTTCACGTTCCTTGGAATAGCTTTGTTCCTGCTCGGTGCTATCGTACTCTTGCTGGAGTTCATACCTGTCATCAGGATATTTGTAGGCGGAGAACGCCAGTAAGCGCTCCGTTTTGAAAACGGAGACAAATTCTCCGTTTTCTACAAAAATTTATTTCTTTTTAAAATTGTTTAAATATTTTCATTTCTTCTTTTGTAAAATAACATTTGCCTTGATAATAATTCATTATAATTTCAGTGAAATATTTTTCCCAATATTCTCGGTTATGATTTGTTTTTAAATGGCACGAATCGGCGCATAAAGGAACAAATAATCTTGGTGCATTTGGATCGCAACAAGATTTTTTATTGAAGTTTACATGATGAACCGCTAACTTTTTGCCACTTCCCTGCGGGGTCTCACATTCTGGGCATGTATAATTAAAGTATGCACGAACCCGTTCTTTAAATTCTTCATTAAATTTTTCACAATATTGTGGCCCTTGATAATATCTAACATTTCCATACCAAATGCCTCCCAATGCATTTTCAACTAGTTTTAAACGCTGTTCATAATTCATTGGTTTGTTATAATTGTAATTATTTTCCCCCAAGTGTGATTTACTCATTTTCTCTTTTGTTTCAATCGATGCGGTTTTTCCAATATTTATTTCTCTCATTTTTAACAATGTTTTTTCGGTGGCTTTCTTTCCCATTCTCGAATATCTAATTTTTTCTTTGGTTGTTTCATTTCTTTTTATTCCTTTTATTGATTTCCCTATATTGGTTTTGTGTGATTCTGTTAGTTTTTTATTACTATGAGATTTGCTCATTTTCTTCTTGGATGCTTCTGATGCTGATAATCCTTTATTCCAAGGTATTCTTCCTTCACACGACTTGCTTAATTTATCACGCGTTTCTTGCGGGAGATGTTTACCAAACCAAGTGTTTTTATTACCACTCCTTGCCTCGCTCATATGTTGTTTCCACAGTTTATATTTTTCTGGATCTTTGGGAGCTGGCATCCTATCTATTCCCCACTTGCTTTCTCTTGCACTTCAATAGCCTTCTGAATCGCTTTGGTCGCATGATAAGACATATTGATACCATATTCTTTCGCGCGCGCTTTCATTCCAATGGGTAGAGTAAGATCTACCCGTTCCGTATCTTTGTTCAATTTAGGCATGTGTATATATACACGCTTAAAGTATTTAAATATATCTCAAAAAAGAAAAAAGATTAATCCCTTTCCATCCTCCCTCTACACTCCTCACAAATATCCGGCGAATCATAAAATACCTGACAATCACAACCCC